>Ga0316205_10000480_pt1 | contig 73023 bp, 97 predicted proteins | sample 3monthpyrite_MG_FD_204941 | JGI IMG/M metagenome (GOLD analysis project Ga0316205, IMG submission 204941) | Microbial mat bacterial communities from mineral coupon in-situ incubated in ocean water Damariscotta River, Maine, United States -... | ecosystem: Environmental > Aquatic > Marine >...
TCATGCCTGCTCTTACACCATCAAACATATCAATATCAGTAAGCTGAATCACGCACCCGATAACCACCATGCCGGTAACAGTGCCGTGAACTACAACCTTATCGACACCAGAGGCGCAAGCTGCGTCTGGCAAATCAAATCGATAGATACCATTGCCAATATGTAAAAAGCCACCGTCTGTATGTGCTGTAGTGAGTGCTGCGAGTGTTGCCTCTGTAATTGCTGTTGAGGCTGCTCCGTCTCGTCGATATTGCAAATCGATACCAGCCGTATTCCAAACAACACCGGTTTCTGGTGTGCCGTCTATTGAGTCAACTATACGCAATTCTACTGATACGTCAGTCGTTCCTTTCTTGATCAAATAATTGTGCATAAGTTAATCTCTATATGTAACTCATCATTAATGGCAGTATACCACTACTAGGAGCTGTTGGTGGAGTGTAATTGCTAACCTCGGTACTAGAATACTCTGAGTTATCAAACATAAAGTAAAAGAACTCAAGATCACTAACAGTATTATTATCATTACCTGCACCCAAGGACCACCAATGAGTAGGTGGATCTTGCCAGGTCTGTGTTTGAGTATCTCGAAGGATGTCATCTACATATAATTTAACGGTTCGATTAGCACCTGAACCACCAATAGTTATTGCAACCTTATATTCTGTAGTTGCACTTGGCAATGTATATGTAACTGGATTCAATCCATCGATATTAAAACTAAAAACACCGGATGCATCTATATCACATGCCCAATAACCAGAACTGAAATGACTATCCATGACCGTATTACTGGCCTTAAATGCAGTCGCTTTAATTCCCATGATAAATGTACATTCATCAGGAATCTTTGCAAAAATATCTACATAGTATTTCTCATTTAAATGAAAGCTACCAGCAGATCTAGTAGGTACAGCTGGTTTAGTATATGTACGAACTTTATATGAGGGGTAACTGTTACATTTAAAGCTTGTTCCATTAAACTCAATATCTTCTAGCTCATTGGCAGCGGGATCACACCAAGAACCTACAACAGCTCCATCCATATCAAATTCATAAATTCGTTCAGCTCCAGTAGTAGCTGATGGATTTTTAGCAACGGCATAGATACTGTCAGATGTTGATTCGTAAAATGCACCATTACACGCTATTCGAATGTCAGAATCTACTGTACCAAGAAAATTATATGGTGATGTTAAATCATAACGCCAAAACTTTGTTCCATAAGAATAACTAACTACAACAGCTTCACCATCAGTATCATCAATCGCAACACCAGAAGCTGGGAAATTTTCATTTGCCAGGTCAATATAATGATCAACAGGTAAATTAGTTAATGTTGTGTCATACGCAGCTATTACCATAGTTGTCCACGTTGGCCCACTGTAATAGCCAGCAGATGCATAAAGCTTGCCGTTATAGTGCTGAGTACCACCGATAGAGCTTGGAACATTAGGGGAGGTCGGTAAGCCGGACATTGGTGTTGTATTACTATCTATTGTTGTATCAAGCGCTAGATTACGCTGGACAACAGTAGGGCCGACACCACCTGCAACATAAGCGTAAGTACCGTCCTCTGCATAAGACTGATATTCAGGCTGGGCTGATGACGTGCTACCTACTGTTAGCACTTCTCCTATTACAGCATTAAATCGTGAGTCATAAGTGTTCGCACAAACTGCTCCAGATACGTCATCAAAAGCTAATTCTATTAATGGATTGCCGGTGTTTTGTGTAGCGTCATAATGTACGCCAATATCAGTAGTTGTAGATGCTGGTCTCGTATTTCCGAAAATATCTTCAGACGGCACATCAGCATCAGTAGACGAACCGACCCCTGCATTTATAAACTCTGACTGCCAGCCTGATTTATAATCTTGAAGGAAGCGATTGTCAAAATAATAAGGATCATTCCAGTCTGATACTGTGACAGGATTTGTTCCTACCCCCGTTGCAGTTGCACAGTTTGTAAGAGTAACTGTACCAGTTCCACCACTAACAGTATTACAGTTATAAGCACCATTTTTCGCAACAGTTGCAACAGATGAATTATTCCATAATCCTCGATAACAGTTATCTTGAACACAGTTATATTGTCTGTGGGTTTTGTTGGTTGACCCGTTGTAAGAGGCGATATAATCATTTGATCCACGCTTTATATCTACTTCGATAAGTTGAAAATCATCAACATCGCCATTAGCCCAATAAATTCCACGAATATAGTTACCGCCAGTAGCAGCACATTTCATTAACATGTTGCGACGAATTAATTTACCTGTACCTGTCCATGATATACCGCGTCTTGAATTACTGGTTGGCGCCCAGAGAATCTGAAAACCTTCAAACGTTACATAATCTGTATCTAGTGTAATCGCTGTAGCATTACCCACACTAATTTCAGATTTTGTACTATCGTATTGGGCTGCTGCAAAATCACCTTTAATGATTAAACGATTAGTTGCGTCCGTTATGGTAGTAGATGCATGTGAGATTAGTGTGGTATCGCTATTACGGAAGTTTATAGTTACCGTACCACCACTGGTATCATCAATTGTATTAAGGGTTACACTACCCTCAGTCGCACCTGTAATTGTAGTATCTGTGCCAAGTGGTGTACCTGTAAGCACTTCATACTGTAGGGTTGTACCAATAAGAGATATAAATCTAGCAGTTGCACCTGAACCTGTGAATGTTAGGGTTTGATTCGCTGTGGTAAAGGCAGTTGTAACGGTAACAGAAGCTTCATTAATATTAGAATAGTCTTGTCCATTTGCACATTCAACAGCTAATGCTGCATCGACAGTAGAGTAGGCATTAGCCCAGCTCGAACCGTCTGCATTACCACCTACTACATCTGGATCAGCATATTTTTGAACATCAACAGTCATATTATTATTGTTTATCCCTTATTTGTTTCCACTTAGCATTACAAGTGTCTCGATACACTCTATTTTTAGCGTTAGCGAATCCTAAATTACTAAGGGTAGTCTGTCCTTTTTCAACTATTGCATATTTACAATTAGTTGTTAGTTCATGACCACGAGATATAGCTTTAGTACAACTAGTCGAATGTAATAGTACCACATGTAGAAGTATCAACAAAATTAGCTTCTTTTTTATGTATAACATCTAATCGCTCCTTTTCTACTTTGGATAGTTTACTAGATACAATTTCATCCGATTTAACTACAGATAACTCTGCATGTGCACCAAAAAATGCATGCCCATACCATCCAACTGTAGCACTAGTACCAATGATAGTAGCCAGGATAATTGAATATACTGCTACACGCATTGCTGGACCTAATGTGAATGTCATTTAGTATCTGCCTTAGTATAATGAGCAGCTCGCCATTCTCTACCTACCCATATAGCCAATATAGTTGTAGTAGCAGTTGCATATTCTGTTAATGTAGGTGTTACAGTCATAGTAAAATACTTATAATTCATAATGACTAAGGATGTAACAACTAATACAAGTGTAGATGATTCTCTTAGTTTAGTAATCATTTGTAGTAATCCCATACAACCATTTCAGATTTACCATAATCACTATCAGCATCATCAATATGGATTGAACCATTATTAATACCAATACGAGTAACTTTACGTCCTCGAAGATTACCATTATCAATACGAATATTTCTACGAATGAGCCAATCAATAATAAGAAAGCGCTCCCGTGAAGAACAGATTATATCAATGGCTCTACCTTGATGTGCTCCACCTGGTTTACCATCGTAATATTCACAGCGATAGGCGCCACCTTTAGGTATAGCCATTGAGAAGCCCAAGCTTTTACGCATAGGAACAACTACATCATCCATAAAATAAGAATCCATACGACCATCACAGCCACATGGACAATCTAATTCATGTTGCGGGAAATGTTCCCAAGTTTGTTCTACCATTATATAACTGCTCCTGGAAATAAGAATTTAGCGACTAATATGGCTACAGTAATAAGAGCCCCTATCCATGTAATTCTGGAAGTGATTCTTTGTGTCATAATTGCTAACTCTACCTTTGTAACATATGTAGCGTTAATCTTTTTATCCATTTTTTCGCTGCATTTTTCTACTCTAGCATCTATTTCTTCTCGGAAGTTCCCCATCTCAGCCTTAACCTCATCGATTTTTCCAAATAACCTAGATAAGGTTGCTTCCAATCTATTATTAGCGGCTTCTTCCCTTTGGCTTCTTTCTTGATTCTCGGTCCTGAGTAAGTCTAAATTTTTATCTTGGAATTTGAGCTTCTGTTCATTCAACCTACATAATGTTTCTAAACTTTTTAACTCGTCAAGACTTTTACCTTCATTACCAGCCATAATGGTTCTCTGTTATTAGTTATTTACTTGTGAGTAAATCTGATATTGTCCCGATTACTGGAATACTAAACATATTCACACGTTCCATAATTTTTTCTATATCTGTTTTACTTAATTCTATTGTAGATTTAGCTGCCATGATTCTCTTAATCAGGGCATATAACTCTAACTTTTGTTTTAATGTTGTCTGTGAATCTGATTCAGTTATGGAATCAAAAGCTTTGGTGAGAAAATATTTCAGAGTAGCTTCTTTACCATTGTCTGTTTGATAGGCTGCACCTGCTAAGTTTGTAATAACTGTATTTAGATTTACTTTCATTTTACATTACCTTTGATTAGAGCTTGATACTGTATGTATCTATATTTGCTCATATTTAATTTGGAAGAGTTCTGCTATAGCCCCGATAATAGGGATACTAAACATACTCAACCGGTTACATAGTAATTGAGCTTCATCAGCTGTTACTATTATTGTTTTACGTTTAGTAGCTAATCGTTTAGCTACTGAATATAATTTAAGTTGTTCATTAATGCTTAATTTAGCATCATTTGGATTAGCTTTATCAAAGGAATATTGGAGAAAATACCTAACTGTCGCATCTTTACCTTCTTCAGTTTTATAGGGAATACCAGAGAAGCTAGTAATAACACGTTGTAAATCCACCCTCATAAAACCTTAAGCCCATCCGTTATCGTCTAATCTAGAGTTATCAGTATAAGTTTTAAGAATTCCACCAGTTTCCTTAACAGTACGTATAGCAGCTAAGAATTTACTGTAATAAGTAGTGCCTTCAGTAGCTTCACTATTATTCATAGAGCTGTAAGCTCGATGAGCTACGTAAGATAATAGGGCTTCTAATAATTGTTCTGGTAAAGCTACTTCTATGGTTTCTGGGGTAGCAGTAGTTAGAGCAATTTTATCTGGATACGCACGATACGTTATAGTCATCGTTGTCTCATCTTCTGGATATGACATTGATACGGTAGTGGGATTTGGAGTAAATAAGGATAGTTCATCATCAATGCTATTAAGTGGGAATTCGTCCCCATCAGCGTCAACAATTCGTACAATCATAAGTACATCATTAGTAAAGGGAGAACTGATAGTATCAGTTATATATTTAATTGGTTCAACAGAGTCAACATTAGATACAGCATAATCATCATTTAGGATATATTCTGTAATACTATCATCTAATGTAATAAGTACCTGTTTCTCTCTTAGGCTAAACCTCTTATATATTTCTATCATAGCCAGGTTTACGTAAGAAATAACTTTGGGGTAGTCTCTAGCCTGGATTCCACCATCATCAGCACTACCTATAGCTAATTGCGACAATTCCCCATAAGATAAGTATTCAAATATTTCTGATAGCTTCATGTCATAGCCTGGATTAATGTTAATTCATGATAGCTATTATATACATCAAATCGCATAAAAACCAATTAAACTATATATGAATCATAAGATGAAGCATTATCATCATCATCTTCCCACATACTAGAATCATCATTGGCGCCAGGCGCTACACTACTAGGTTTCCAGGGTTTTAGTACAGATAACATTGAAATAGTATCTAAACAATCATCATGCTTACTTTTAAATCCTTTAGGGGTAGCCAACCTGAGTTCATTCATATGCTCAACGATTATAGGATCCTTTCGCATTTCTGATGGGTACCATATCTTTCCTGTTTTGAACCAAGGTACAACAACATTGAATCGTTCCATCTTATTTGTATTTGGTTTAATGCCCGGCTTACCATTATTATTTTCTGATGCCAAGGTGAACCCATTATTACGAACAATCATTTGTTCTTGGATCCAAGGTATAAATCCACCTTGTTGACCAGATACTTCAATACCAACTGCCTGAGGCCGGTATTCTTGGGCTAATCTGAAGAGGTCATCTATATTTTTATCCATTAATTGCTTCTTACAAATACCATCAACCCAGAGCCAATCGCCATTAGAGTTATATGCCCAGACTGATATTACACTGAAGTCAGCACTTGTCTTCTCAGAGGTAGCAAAGTCAGTAGTAATGTAGAAATTAAACATTCCACGTAAATTTAGGACCAGATTACGGGAGTACCAGGTAATATCACTATCTTGTATTAGTCGATCTTCATCAGACATGATACGAAGCATCATTTCCTGATTGAATGTATCTAATTTTCCAGTATTGAGTGCTTTCTGGTACATGGCCAGTACAGCGTCATAAGTAAATCGATCATCCCAGGCGCCACGAAATTCTTCCCGGGTACACGGAAATTGCTCACATACTGGGTAAACATTTACATACCAACCACCAGATTCCACTGCTTTATACAATGGATCTCGAGCATTAAAGGGAGTTCCGGACCATATTACTTTACGCTTAGTTGGGTGCAATGCGTAGTCGATCGCTTTATAAACTGTATCCTCAATACTGGCTATTACTGTTGGTGAACGAGCATCTTCATCTGAAACTAAGTCATCTAATACTGCCAGCTTAGGACGAGTACCTAATTCTTTGGCTCCACGAACACCGGTCTTAGCACCATAACCTTTAACAATTGAAGTTACTCCATCTTTGTTAGTAAATTCCCAGCGAACATCTGTAAATTTTACCTGAGGAATATATTCTTTTAAGAAGTCACTATCGTTATAACGGAACTCGAGATTCTTACGCATATTTTTAACACCGTTATCGATGCTATCTGATACGTATAGTGAAACATCTACTCTACCAAATTCTGGGATGTCTCCGTAAACTCCAATGTATAAAAATAAATACTCAGCCAGGACTGTAGTTTTAGCGGATCCACGAAAGAGCATATTACAAATATTTTGTCTCTTCCCTCGGACCTCATCAAGCATTTTAAAGTGTAATACCGGGGTTAAGTTTTCTTCCCCTTCAGCACCATTTACTAATTTAATAAAATTAACAAACTCTAAAGCAAAGTCACTGGGTATGTACCCCTCCTCCACTCCGTACTTAACAGCATCAACATATTGTTCTACAGTTAATGCTTGGCCAGGGGTGCCTAACAATAAATTTTCTTTTTCAATTTTTGCTAGATCAATTTGCCCTATATTGGCACCGGTATTATTCACTAGCTAATTCCATAGATTTGTTAAAATGATTATTGATACAACTTAAAGTATCGCATTCAGCACATGCATTTTCAGGTTTACCTAAAAATCTTGGATCAACTATCGTACCCCAAGCATCTAATTTTTCTTTTTTCTTTTTCTCTTTTTCAATCATGATAAGTTCCAACCGGGCCAAAGCATTCCAAGCTACGCATGCTGCATGTAATTCTTCTGTGCCTGGGTCTTCAATTGTACCCATATCGTATTCTTCAATATACTCAGTTAACCAATGTCTTTGCATTGCGTCAGTATATCGATCGATCCCATTAGGTACCTCAAGGAAACCAAAGTCAGTATATTTAGCTGCCCCCTTGGTACCTACTTTACCAACTTCAGTTAATGCCCGGGTGAAACCACCCAGAACCAACCCTAATCTTGGTTTACCGGCATCTAATTTTGCACCGGTATCATGTTGATCTTTCCCCAAAGGATCTTTATTCATTTATTACCTCTACTTCAGCATCAATAACAATTTCAGAATGTGCAATCTGTTGCGGTGTTGCACTTCCATCATTTAACATTTTCTTCTGTTGTTCTACCAGAGCCTGAGTAGTAGCACGAAGATCATTAATAGCTTTATCTTCTTTCATACCAATTTCAAGTTCAACTTTCTTAGTTTCTGGTGGTTTAAGGTGAGTTAACAGACTATTAGCAGCATCAGATCGTACTTTTTCACTATTAGCTGTAGTCATGAGCTGAACTTGAGTATTAATTGCTTTCTGGAAGTTATCTGCGTTTAGTACATGCGTAGGAACAAGAGTTTGCTCCGTTATCTTCATTACTAACTGAGTTTTGTTATATGCGGCACAATAACTACTAATAGTCTTATCATCTGCCCCTTCATTGACTAATCGTTGAAATCTATCAGGGAAAGTCTTGGTATAAGCTTCAATATTACTTGAACCAAGTAGTTTATGGCTCACATAACGCACAGCATTAATATAATCATTAATTTTGTACTTACCATCTGACATAACACCGGTAAAGCTAAGTAGATTGTCCCTGAAGTTCTCTCTTAACTGTTGGTCAACCATAAGACCGTTTAAGTTATCCACCATCTCCTGGTTTACCTTGGTTTTAACACCTTTAGGTAATGCTCTAGTGAATTGGTCTATTGTTAAATCACTCATTTGTTCTTAACCTTGTGTTATTGATTCACGGATTATCATATAAAAAACGTTTCTAGCCAAGGCATCTAAGTCGATAAACTCAGGCCTGATTTGATTTAAAGCTAAAATTTCTGGTATACGTTCAAATTCTATAGCATGGATATAATGCTCCAGTTCCCGGTAAGGAATGGGCATATGATCTTTTATTTTACCTTCTATGTAATTTCTGAAGGCTTTTATTGCTGCATGCACTTTCATTGACATAAGCAGGTCATCATCTCTGAATAAGTCAGGATTCTGCTTGAATACCCAGTAAGTGAAGGCTGCTACAGCATCTTTAGCATTTACCCAGAACTCACCATCACTAAATAACTCTCTAAGTTTATTATTAGGTAACCGGAAGTGCTCTTGTGTATTTAATTGACTTTCCTGAGCCATTCGAATAGAGATAGCTGTCATACTATTCCCAGGTTTAGCTGGATCTGTACTCATTATCCGATTAACTTCTTCATCTGTCATTTCAAAAGGATTATTAGATGAAGCTGGCGGTATTATACCTGGCCCAGTAGATTGCATAAGATCTGCTACTTTTTTCTCATAATCCCGGTATTGTATATTCCTACCTATTTCACGGATTCTATCGAACATACGTTTTTCATTACTCATACTTCACAACCTTTCACTAATGCCGTAAATTCAGGGCGTATCAACTGAGTCCCATAAAAATTACTAACACTAAAAATCTTTGGTTCTCCAGCTGGGTAGAGAAGAAGATTTTCTATTTTCTCCTCTGCAGTGAGTACTTTTGGTTTACCGAACATGGTTTCTCTTACCCCAGTAATACCACTCATAGCATCCATTACATCATCATGAATAAACTTATCAGGACGCTCTATTTTAAAGTCTTTCATACCACGTATCAGATTTGCTGCCATTTTAGCTTGTAACTCTATATTTCTATTAATAGCCATCGTTTATAGCCCTCAGTACAGTTAATCTTTCTTCTGGACTTCTACCATCCAATTCATTAAATCCACGTTGATCCAGTTCTCTTTGAATTCGCTCATCAACCCGACTATCACCTAAATTAATCCAGATACCATCACTTATACCTCGTATGACGTTATCACTTATAATTTTATAATGCGGAAAGCGTAGTCCCCGGGCATAAGCCCAGGATCTTAATACATCACGTAAAGTTCTACCAATAATAAATATGGTTTTATTCAAGTATAGCCACTCACCACTGTAATACTCATATAACCCGGGCTCTGAACCTGAGTAATACCAGTGATCATCATCTTTAGGGTCATCAGGGGGAACTTCACCAATATAAAGCCTTGGTAAACTTTCTCTGTAATCATTAGACTCTAAATTATCGGAAATAAGTAACTTAGCAGTTTCCTGCTTAATTTCTTCTTCCAGGTGTGCATTCATTGATGGCATATTTTTAAGTGGATTCATTAGCTTTGAGGGATATTACCGTAAGGGTATGGAAGGTCGTAATTAGTAAACATGGCTTTCATTATGTTATTTTTAAGCATATCTAATTCTTGCCTGGTTACCGGACCTTGGTTACTCATGTCCTTAGTTTCCAAATTACTAACTTGAGCCTTAAGAGCAATAATGTCACCTTCTAATATACTAATACGTTCATCATATTCATCACGTAATTTCTGTATTAATTTTTGAGGATCCCATAAAAACTCAGCAACCTTAGATTGCTTTTCTTCTTCAGTTAACCCAGATTCATCAATCATAACCAGTTATCTCCTTCAGCTGATGCATGAAGTCACGAGCCGAATAGAATTTACTAAATTTAATTTTAGTATGTACAGTATTATCAGGCTTAAGAATTTTAATAATTAACTTCCCATCTTCAACAGACGGTACAGCTCTAACGTCATCTTCAAGCTCTATATGTTTTGTATTATTCTGTTCGTAAATAGGCATACAAGGAATATAGCATTGAGGGTGTGTTTAGGCAAATTAAATATAATATTTATTATTTATTATTTATAAGAAGCACTCAGATTAATGATTCCTCCGATTACTCACGACTCCGCTCTCGCTGACGCTTCGCTCGTCGTTCCTAATCTCCTCCTCATTACTCTTCGCTTCTGAACCAAGGGAAAGACCTGGTAGATAGTATTGCCTCGCGCACGGGCGTATACAGATAGTATTAATATTTACTTATACAGGTTTTTCAAATTTTTCATATTGACTTGTGATGGTAGTACTTACTGAGCGAAGGCATCCCGTAGCGAAGTACCCCCCCTACAGCACTACAATAACGTTCCTTTTTAAACCCCTTTTTGTACAGTGGAATATTCCAACTATTACCTGAGGTATAACATCATGTGGCAAGATCTTAAGACAATCGTATCATCAATCACTGCAGTCATCACTTCAACAGCACGTACATGCGAGAAGACAGTCATGTTAGTCGAGAACGAAGTGGATAACCTAGATGCAGAGCAGAAGATTCGCTTAGCCGAAAATACTCAACGCAGACTCAAAGCAGAAGCAGAGTAGCCTACCTATACTCACCCTAAGGGGTGGGTATAAACCCTTACACTTACACAACACATAAGATAGCGCGAAAGACTATTACTGTTAGCTCATGTACTACCTGTACTGTTCAGTACAACTAAGCAGTGGCTTCTTGTTAAGTAGTAATTAACTAGGAGAGAATAATGTCTGAAGCTTACATACTGTATAAACGTAATCCTATTACAAATAGTCCACCTATCATGCTTGATATATATGATAGTCATTTAGATATTAGATGTGCTGTGGGTGCACTAAATAGGTATGCACCTAAAGATGTTGAATACATCTACTCAGAACATAACTCAGTAAATGAAGATGAACTTTCTGATAATGCTACGCCAGTAAAGTTCAATACTAATCATGTAATCAAACCCATTAATACTTAATTGGAGATACATCATGTCACAATCAACTGAAGTAAAACTAGTAATGCCTATGGAATCATGTGAGTTCTATTCAGGTAGTCGTGTATTAGGGTTATCTTTAAACGTAGCCTTAAATACTGAAAAGGTTATTAAAGACCTTAATATCAGACCTTATATCATAGATAACATGAATCACTTCATTAAATGTATTGGTCTTACTAAGACTAAATTCATTATGGATATGGTAGAACATTATGAAGAATTCTACTGTATGCATGAAGAAGGGGAGCATGACTATGATCCTTCTAAGCCTGCTTGTGTACTTTCATTAACTATCCATCATTATGGATAACCTTACAATTAATTAAGAAGGCTCTTCGGAGCTTTCTTCTACTACTGGAGAAAGAATATGAATGATTTAACCATTAAACCTATTACTCTTACCCTACAACAGCTATCTGATTATGCTGCGGGTAGTATAGGCGTTAGAACAGCTGGTAAACAGTTTCGTAATACCTCACCTGCCTTAGTCCTTATGGATGGTACAGACTTATCTGTGCAAGCTGGAGAATACTTGTATTCTGAACCTCGTGAGGACTTCGCTACACTATATACAGCCGTTGAAGTAGGTTTTCCTACCTTCGATGTACCGTTGGAATGGTTAGAGTATGCTGAAGACTCTAATAATCCTACTGGGACAGTATATCCATACATACCTATAGAAATGGTATTAAAGTATATCAATGCTGTTGGTATTGATCCTAGTAAGTTCCCTGAAAACTTTATATTAGAACCTACCATTTCTAAAGTGTAATAATAGCCCTTCGGGGTTATTAACTCTCAACTGGAGAACTACTATGTCATTCAAAGTATACGCAGGCAACATGTATTGTGGTGTATTGGATATCGTTATCGATACTCACATATTCCATAACTTAAACAATAAAATCAAAGCTGGTGAGTACATCAATAAGTATAAACAACTTAGATTAGTGAGGAATAACTAATGGAGCTAGGGATATTTATACCTAGTCTATTACTGTACTTCACATCAACGTTGTACATCATGATCTACCCTGAAAGACTATTCAATAAAGACAGTAGATATGCTCTACGTTTCATTGAGTGGTATGAGTATCCACTGGCAGTAATAATGCTGCCTGCTGTTTACTTAGTATCAGTACAACTCCACCGTATTGAAGTACGTCGAAAGAAGCGAAACAAACTAAAAAAACTATTACTTGGAGAAACTAATGAGTATTAAAATGAATACTACTCGTAATAAGGCAGACTTCATTGCCTATCGTAAGACTCGAGAACGTAAGCTTGGTGTATGTCGTGGTGTGCCTAACGTACATCGAATACATCAAATCACTTGGAGAACATTCAGATGTTTTGATTGTGCTACTAAGCCTGTAAGGAGTAATGTATGTTAATTGTATTAAGCTTCTGGATACCCTTAGCTTTACTGTTTATTAGTACATCTCTTGTTCAGCCGGCATAACGTTCAGCCTATCATGGATATTTGATCTGTCAATACCCACATTTCACAATAACTATACTTATCAGTAAGTTACATATCATTGTATTTATTAATGGTAAATAACTTATTGATAGGTATTAACTGTTAGTTAGTACTCACTAACTTAGGAGCTATAAAAATGACATTAACAATACAATTAGAATACTTTAAACGATCTGGTAAGTATTACTCTAGTGGTACGTTAGAGGTAGAGGTAGATTCTTACTATGAGGTGATAGATATAATACATCAACATATGATGTCTAAAACATTACCTGATCTAGTCCCTAACCATTCAGATTTCATTGTGCATGCTAATGAAGAAACTATTGGGTTTCCAATATTAATGGGGCTATAAAATGAATAGAGCTCAATTTGATAAACAAATGAAAGCTTATAATGTAGACATGGCTGCTGCATTACTATGTAATCAAGAGATGTTAATACTACGTATACGCTCTCGTAAGATGCAGCTTGCACGTACATACTTCGAACAAGTGTATGGTAAGAAACAAATACCTGACTTCATAATGCAGAAGTACAAAATACCTTATAGGAGGTTCAGAAATGGCTAACCATTCAAGTAAGACTGGTAGATTCAACCATAAATACCCAATGAATCAGATCATTAATATTGCTAAGAATATGGATGAAGCAAGAGTACAAGGATTGTCTCGTGGTAGTAGTAAGAACTCTGTATTCATGGAACTATACAATGGTATGTTCATGGATAATGTGGATTATATTACAAATAAACCACAACCTCGTATTTATACCATTAAGTGGAAATATGATGCTGCAATGCGTAGATACCAGAAGGCTAAAGCTGAAGCTTTACTACTTCAAGATGAAGACGCAATAAATGCATTAGTAGAACCAATACTAGATGTAGATTACCTTGATAACATGCCACAACCATCATGGCAGAAGATGCATCAGGGTAGACAGTCTAAGAAGCAACGGAGAAACAAATGATTGAGATACCTAAGTATTACAATCCTGAATCCTGTGGTAGTACTTTCATGAAAGATATGGAGCTCATAGAGCAAGATATAATTCAAGCAGTACTACTTAATGATACTAATCTACTTAATAATCTAAAATATCGTAAAGGCAAGAAGTGTCGTAGATACTACTATAGGCTTTATGAACAACTAGGTACTCAAGTACCTGAGGAAATACAAAATGAAATTGATAAACTTATTGCTCATCACGAGCTTATACCTAGTAACCAGTGGGTGCGTACCGTATTCGGAGAATAACTGGGGAATGGGTTGGGAGCATGACTTCATCACTCCAATTGGTATTGAGTATCGATTAGACTATGGTATTACTACCTTCACAGCTGATGAGATTGAATACAATCTACAACTAATGGCTGAATGTATGGGTTATCCGGTACCGGACAACAATAGTTTAATGATCGTAATAACTGATAAAGCTGGTCTTGATACTATTGGTGCTACATCCGGATCATGGGGAGTATTTAGATCATACCCTAATCTCATAGGTTTATGGGGTGGTACTCACTCCAATGAAGACTTTAGAGTAAACCATACAATGAAGCATGAGTTCTTGCATTACCTGTTGTATATCAACAATGGGCATGCAGATGATGGTCATCACAATACTCAGGCTAAAGCATGCCTGAATGGGTATGACTAAGTAGTAAGAGTTGCTTTTTGTAACATGAAGTGAAGAGTACTATGCACTTAATATCGTTAGTACCTTACCCATAGTATTGGGTTCGTATACAAACAAGGATGTTCTAATTACATAACTATGTAGGAGTAGTTAAAATGGCATATGTCGAAGATGAAAATAGTGTTGTATGGGATGAAGCTGTAGCCGTTCATGAGTTCGGTGCAGAATATGTACAACAGAACTTTCGTAAGTTAAGTATCAATGAAACTATCTTGTTTGAGAACCAATCAGCGTTATCAAATGAGTTCTTTCGTGAACTACCTTTAACCCCATCAGCAGTGAAGCACTCTTTAGCTCACTAAGTAACTGGCGCCTGGCAACAGGCGTTTAGTTCTCTTTACACTTACACACCACACCAGATAGTTCACTATAGTCTGTCCCTATCGTTCTAACCTGAGTGATAGAGACTATCTATCAGCTTAACTTCTCTTTTTGTTAAATGATAATTAAATCAACTTTTAACTGGAGAGTTACAATGGAACAAGTTCAATCAACTAATAAAGCTGGCGACAAAAAATCATCTAAAGGCTTCAGCCTCGTTATGGATGGTACAATCGTTGGGTTTTTAACAATCAATGAGCGCCTACCTGAAACTACTCAGGACGCTATGCAATTGGAAGCTAACATGAAAGCTGTACTAGCTTCTGGTGATCTTGTGTTTAAGCCTTATGGCCAGCAAGAAACTGGTACTCTGGATAATATCCTTGCGGGTACTACTACAGAGTAAAAATATGAGCACCTTCGGGTGCTCTATTTCTGGTGGAGATAATGTCATGTCATTTGAACAATGTATTACCTGTCGTTGGTATGTTTGTGTGGATAATGAGTTACATCATGTTGAATGGTGTGGCCATGAGTTAAATCCTGAACATAGTAAAGACAATACAACTGAAGAACTCTGTCCCATTGTGGGAAAGCCTGAACCAAAGTACTTACATCATCCGGAGAAAGATAATGAATAAGAAGTCCCTGATAGAACTAGCTAAAGAACATGGTTACTCAAAGGCTGAATTTAAAGACGAGTTAATGTCTATATTCGGTGCACTTGCAATAGAAGATCTGGAGAGTCCAGACAATAAAGACAAGGTAGATAACATAGTTTATTTAGTTAAGGCTGATAGTACGTTACTAACTGTAGCTATCCGTAAAGGTGTACCTGAAGGGTTTCTTGAAGAAGTGGGTATTAAAATACCTGACGATGTTAAAGAAAAAGCTGATAACAGTGAACAAATAGTAGTAGATGCTATTAAAGCAGCTTCTAACGCAACAAAACATTAATACCAACTAGTGGAGTAGGTAGTTATGAACCAGTTACAAATAGAAGAGAAATATTCACGCAGAAATATCCGTAAAGTAGTCATGGCTGATGTAGGTCAGGACTCACCGGTATTTCATGCATGCGTGAAAGCTATTGAGTTCTACCGCAATACTAAGTACTACGATACTAAGACTAAACGTATTGAAGCTTTAAGTATTGATAGCCATAGTGCAGCTCTGGAAGTATTCATTGCTGTATTACCTATCAAAGAATTAAGCCCAATACAGTCTGTTGCTACGCAAATAGGTAACCGTCTTGGATACCAAGCAGTACTTGATGGTGTTAAAACAGCTGCAGAGATAATGGCAGTATGTGAAGCCTCAGGCTTATATACGCTGTATCACTCAACGAGTCCGGATAATGATACTGGTACGTTAGGTGTTAAGCCTAATTACAAGCTCAGCAGCGATACAGAGGCTTTCATTGCTAAAACGATGTATCTACCTCCTATGATTCAGGAACCTGAAGAATGGACAGATAATGCACATGGTGGCTATCTGGAAGGTACTGGCTCAGTGATACTGGGAAACATTAACCATCATCATGAAAACCAAGCACTTGATGCTATCAATATCATTCAACGTATCCCTTGGGAGTTGAATATAGATATGCTCGAGTACGAAGAATGTCCTAATAAAACTCTGGATACCCCAGACAAGACTAAGCAATTCAATGATATGAAGCATAAATCACGCTCTGTATATGATGAAATGCTTGGGTTAGGTAACCGATTCTTCTTCACTTGGAAATATGACAAACGTGGACGTATGTACTCTCAGGGTTATCACATTAACCTTCAATCAACAGAGTATAAGAAGTCTATTCTTCAATTCTCAAATAAGGAACTGATATGTTAAATAGTTATCAACAATTTAAAAAAGATTTTAAGGACTTCATAATGTATTTTGTATTCGGCATCATATTCTGGGTAACCATAGCTAATCTATTTGAGATTGGGTATGACAGTACTGATAGTGAAGAAGGTCGTAGTGGTCTGCGACTATTCACTGATGATCTCACTGGTTGCCAGTACTTAGGTACTGCTATGGGTGGTATCACTCCCAGACTGAACGAAGAGTCTCAACATATATGTGATGAAGAGGCTGAAATACAACGGTTACAGATATGAGAAAACGTGTTAATTCCCATAAATGGTTAATTGCCACTGAGGTCATTAGTTGTCCTCATTGTGGTAGTAAAGATGTCTACATTCACAATCCGATACAACATGATAGAAGTAGTGATAAACAAGATCATAAGTATCTTCTATTAGATGTTCAATTGAGATGTAGGAACTGTCAGGAAAATGTACTGCTGTATATACAGATCCCATTAAAAAACTTAATTATAGAGAGGGTGAAACTTGAAGAACTCATCGAAAATAACACAGGCTGATCTTATGAACCAAACTAATCTCAGAACAATAACTTATGTAGGAGTAAGTACAAATGGTAATACAATCAAAGAACCTAACCGGTTTAGATATGATCAAGATCGATATAGCTAACTGCTATGGTCTGGATAAAGAAGACTGGGCTACCAGACTTATGTGGTTTCAAGTCAATGTTAATAAACTGGAAGAGCTGATTAAATCAGCAGCAGAACCAATGTTGTATATCAAAGCTGTAATGGCTTATAGAGATACTATGGTTGGTTTAGCTTCAGGTCATAACATGTTCTTAGACGCCACAGCCTCAGGCCTGCAGATACTTGCAGTACTGTCTGGTTGTAAGAAGACTGCTCGACATGTAAACCTGATTAATACTGGTGATCGTGAAGATGTATACATAGAAGTCATGACTGCTATGAATAAACATCTACCAGTTGATCAACAAGTGGATCGTAACTTAGTTAAGAAGCCTGTAATGACGCATTACTATAACAAAATGCGACAGGATACTCTGACTGGACCACAGGAAGATGCGTTCTATACAGTATTATCTGAAAGCTTTGAAGGAGCTGAAGCAGTTAAGGACTATATTAATACTCAGTGGAACCCAGATGCTCTCGAGCATACTTGGACTCTACCTGATGGACATGTATCTCGTGTATTAGTTACTGAGATGGTTACAGCTCGTGTAGAAGTAGATGAATTAAATCATACTACCTTCTCTCACCGGTTCGAAGCCAACTTACCAAGTACTACTAGCAGTAGCTTAGTGCCTAATATTGTCCATAGTATTGATGCATACGTGGTTCGTGAAATGATACGTAGAAGTAATGCAGAAGGTTTCGAGTTAGCTCATATCTTCGATGCATTCACTGCTCATCCTAATTACATGGTGCGAGTTACTGAGTTGTACCGTGACATTATGGCTGAATTAGCAGATATGCCATTGCTTGAGAACATCATGGATGAAATACGTGGACATCATATTCCATTACAGAAGTTTAGTTATGATCTAAGTACTGATATCCGTAATAGTGAATATATGTTGAGTTAGGAACCTGAGTTAGGCGCACATCCGTGCGCTTAGCTCGTTTTTCTTTTATAAAAAACCTAAAGGCTAAGGGTAATGTGGTGATCCTACTAACCCTGAATATTAACTTTCCAAAAGATAGTAAATATGGGTATAGTTACCCTGTAGCCTATTAAGAGGACATAAGAAGCTGTAATCCAGTACAATCAATGGAGAAGAACTATGGTTTATTGTTAGGGAATTCCCAAAAGAGACACAACTACGATAACGGTAGTTAGTAAAGGTGCATGTGCCGGTCTTTAAACTATATGTTAATAAAGCAGTCTAAGACTGTTAAAAAAAGCCCCACTTTTAAAGTCAATTATGAGATTTTAAGCAGGGGCTTTTTTCTTACTCATTGGAGATAGATCATGGTATTTGAAAAGATAGATGACTATCATCGTAGAGCTCAAGTCCCAGGAGGCTGGCTCGTTAAAGTTTATGAAGATGTATATATCAATATGCATATAGATGATAATAGACCTGAACCAGGTTACGCATGGCAAGTATCAATGTGTTTCGTTCCTGACCCTAATCATGAATGGGAATTAATAGAACTATTAACAGGTGACAAAGATGGACAATAAAGAACGCCTTGCTCGCATGCTGTATCACGCATACGGGGCTCTTTGTTACGACAACAGCCAAACATTCACCAAAGAAGAAGCGGCTCAACTTAGGTCACTCAGAGAGCTTTTACATAGTAATTATTTGGAATATTCTCCAAATGCTGATTATGATATGGGAGATCTGGAACGTACTAAGATGGCTTACCAGGCCAGACCTTATAATCCTGAACCACCTAAACCAACATTAAAAATAGTTAAATAGATAATATCTGTGTGCAGCCCTGGGGCTCGAGCCAACCAGCTACCCGGGTTACACTCCTACTCCATATTGCCAGCCCGGTAGTCCTGGGGCTGCACTCAAATATTATTTTAAGGAGATGGTTATGCAATATACCTGTCCTGTTTGTGGTTCATCCGGTGGTGATAATGATGATACCTATAAAAATCCAGGTTATTTCTGTCACCGATGTAATGATGGTACCCGTATGCTACCTAGTAACAACGGTAATATTTTTGTTTATGGTATTCAATGCCATTTCACTAATATGTGGTCACATAGTGATTGGGATGAAAATAATGAACCTATTACATATGCAACCGAAGAAGAAGCACAAAAAGAATTAGATTCTACAATGCCTGATCTTGAAGATTTAGGACATGTAGCTAATGACTGGCGAATATTCCGCTATATGCAGGATTTTCACACTAAACGAATAATAGGCATTAAGTACTATGATCGAACTGGAGAATAAAATTATGTGGGTTTTAAGTATTTTTGGTTTAGCAGCATTATTACTAGGTTTATTTTTTATATTTCCTCCTGTAATAGCACATATTCAAATTACTAAGAAAACTAAGTTATACAACAAAGAAGCCGAAGAATTCAACAAACAGTTGATTGCTGATGGTATGCCTAAAGAACAAATGTATCATCATAGAAAAGATGCAAAAAGAATGCCTGAATTTAGGGATAGCAATATTGTCTGGCTAGGTATGGTATTAACAACAGTAGTATTATTCTTCCCGACAATATCATTAGATAATCATCTTAGTAATTTAATAACTCTTAAAGTTAATAATCAATTAGTAAGTATTTACCAGACTCAAATTGATGATTTAAATACTGAATTTAAAACAATTGATATGAAAGCTGACGCCTTAATGAATGGGGACACACCAGTAGCTACTATGATACAGGCCAAAGTAGACCTTACTAAAAAATTAACCGAAGTTAAGGTATATGAATACCAGGCTAACAAAGAAATACTGGAACGCAGTAAAGGTGGTTTCTGGTGGATTCCTAAACTCATACCGGAGTAACCGTTATGCAACAAGTAACATTACCTGGAGTATACCTTAGTGGAAAGTAAATTCAGACAATATCAATGTCCTACTTGCAAAAATAAACAAAAATTAGAAACTAACCATATTGGTGAAATCTATACTGGTTGTAAGATGTGTGGTGCACCCACTATGTGGTGTATTGAACCAGAAGCAATTGCTGGTAGAGATACTCTTCATCAAACCAAAGTTAAATTAATACATTACAGATATGATATTAGTAATGAAGACGATGCTCACGAGTGGGATAAATTACAGGAAAAGTTAGGGCTTACTGAAAATATTCTAACTAAAAGTTCAATACCACATCGTACACTTCAAAGATTAAAAGATATTAAGGAAGTAACCATATTTTTAGATGGTGAACTTGATAATCAATGGATTACCGATCATGGTAGATTATATGACTGGATGGAATGTACTGTTCCAAACCATTCTGTAAAAATGGGTTATTACCTCGAAATGAATAACGAAATGTTACTCTATCGTTTAATCTCCCAAGGAGTTAAATAATGGCACTAACTAGATTCCAACAAAACTTAGTTGATGTTAAAAAAGCTCTAGTAATAGCTGATATAGCTTTTAAACATAAAATGGGTGATCAGAAAGTCGTAGTAGAAGAAAAATCTATGACAGCTAATTATTATCTTCATCCTGGAAAATATATTATTAATTTCTATGGTAAAGATTCTGATGCCTATTACTCAGGTTTTTCTATACCTGAATTTATTGAACAAATAAAAGAATGTAAAGTAACTGCTTTATTACTCAATTAATCTGAGTCTTCCTCAGGAATTATTGCAGAAAACCCCTGGAGATAATTGGAGAATCTTATGCCTTCTATCCATTGTCATTTTGCTAAATGCAACCCAGGTAGTTTAGAACTTATTTATGATGAAGCTTTAGGGAAAATCGGAATTTTAGGGTCTGGAAAATATGATTCCATGACTTTTAGATTTATAGCCGAATCTCAAAAAGGTGGATATATGATTTATATCTACGATGAAGATAATAATTATATTGATTACTATCGTGGTAAATCATTTAAATTATTTCCAGAAGCAGAAGCTGCGGCTGAAAAAATATTATATAACTACTAGTTCGGAGATAATGTAATGAAATTATTTTTCTTATTATTAATATCAGTAGAATTGAACCATACTTTACTTCCCTTATTCGAATTACAACCTATAGATGATAGGATACTTTTAGCCCTTATTGCCTTAGCTTACTTAAGTTTTATACATCAGTTACTTAATCAATTAGTAAAACTTAAGCAAAAAGAAAATAATAATGAAGAAATAAAAGAACGTAACCGGTAATTTATGGTCAGGTAACTCAATCGAGATTCAGAAACGGGACTCTCTAAAAGCAGAAATATTGTACTTGCAGGCTGAAATCAAAAAGTACAAATGTGAGGACACCAAAAATGACAATTGATATTAGTGATGAAGAGATTAAAGCCATACGAGAGCTGCAAGCTGGATTGTCGAGTGTTTTTAATGATCCACTTAATAAACTCATAGCTCATTACGAGGCTACCAAGCAAACATGGATCAGTGTTGATGAGGGATTGCCGGAATCTGATGTGGGGCTTTATCAAGTGCTATATACCCAAGATGAAACCAACTGTGTCAGTCATAACTGTAAGTTCTTAATGGGTAGAAACTGGTACATAGATGGGCAGGGATTTGATTTTGATATAGGCGCAAAAGTAACACACTACAGAAAAGAATTAAGCCTCGACCCCTTACCCTCGCCACCCACAGAACAGACAGGAGAGAGCTGATGGTTAGAGCTAGATTGCATATTATCTGCGGCAACTGTGGATGTAATAATGAGTGGGAACTAAGAGTCAGTGAAGAACTTGATGATGAAATTGCAGATAAATTTAACACTCGCGTCACATTGGCTTGCAACAATTGCCATACCCTACATTTTTTAGATAATTACATCAAACCCGAACAAACAGGGAGCGCGAAATGAGTGGAATCACAGTTGAAAAAATATTAAAAACCTATATTGACCCACAAAAAATAAATAAATAATAATAACCTTTTGAATAAATTGGGGTATCAAATGGCTGATTCAGCTGACATTGCAAGTGAGCAAGAAGAAATCTATCTCAATGCTGCTATTACTGCAGCCCGGGGAGAAGTCGTACCATATACAACTGGACCATGTAAAACATGTGGTGCCGTATCAGAACGATTACTACGAAATACATGCGTAGCATGTCGTGAACTCGAAGAAATTAAACAAGAGCGGGCTTATGGCCATCGAAGGTAACTAAAATGGAAAATGTAACATGCCCTTACTGTGATGCGTCTGCAGAACTAGTTAAGGGTAATGTTATATATCCTTATCGAGAAGACCTTTACCACCTAAATTTTTATCTCTGTCGCCACTATAGTCATGAACCTGCATATGTTGGGTGTCATAAGGGCACATCCGTGCCCCTTGGACGACTGGCAGATACAGAGCTCAGGCAATGGAAATCAGCAGCTCATAGAGCTTTTGATCCTATCTGGCGACCAAAGCTAGGTGAAAAGCAAATGTCTCGTAAGAAAGCCTATGCTTGGCTTGCCAGGCAGTTAAATATTCCTAAGAAAGAATGCCATATTGGTATGTTTGACATAACGCTATGTGCCCAGACAGTAAAACACTCTATGAAATTAAGGAGATAACACCATGATTAGTCGTGCTAAGAATATGGGGCAAATAGTTGTGCCTACGTATAGTGGGCATGAATCAATGATACCTTTTAATATTAAGACTTTAGAAGGAATCCCTGAAGCATTTTTATCAACAGTAAAAGCTATGCTTAATAACGTACCAGTTAAAGCTGGTATTGCTTACTTTACTATTCATGGTAAAAAATTAATTAAAAATGACACTTTACGTAGAGGTGGTCCACATACTGATGGTAACTATGAACCTCACCAAATGGATTTTGGAAAGAGTGGTGGTAGTGGTTGGAAAGTAGGGGAAAACGGTCCCAGAATACATTCACCATTACATAAAAGACAGTATGTAAAAGAAACCGGAGGTTTAATTTTAGCCTCAAATTATTCTTCTTCTGTTGGTTGGTTAGGGGAATATGATGAAGTACCTGGTGTTGGTGGTAACTGTGCACATATAGAGCTGAAAGACTCTTTTCTATTAAAAGAAAATACTATCTATTATGGTAACAATCATTTTATACATGAATCATTACCAGTAAATGAAACTGTTCATAGAACTATGATCAGAATTACATTACCAGAAACTCATGAATACTTAATATAGGTGGGAATAACAATGCCTCCTCGTAAAAAGAAAGAAGAAAACTTTATCATACTGGATGATACGTATGGTGAAACACATGCTTTTACAGTCGCAACAACTAAAGAATTAAATAGTGCACTTAAAAATAAAGAAGCTAAAAATATTCGAGTATATGAATTAGGTAGACAGTTAACAGTTAGAAAACGTTTTGCTATTTATATTGAAGAACATGACTAAATGGCCTAAACTAGTATTCCCTCCAATTAATTTACATAACTATCCAAAATATAAGAAGGAAAATATGACAATTTCAGTAAAAATGATCACCGATTCAGTTAATACTGATGGTACCCGTTTATCTACAATGGTTCTTGAGTATCCACGTTTTATTCATGCAGAGTTTATGACTCATCGTGTATTTAGTCGTAACGCTTCAAGTAGTCGTGCTATCCCAGTACAAACTATTTTAAATAATATTTTAGATACACCTGCTTTACCTGTTCATTGGGGCAGTAATAAACCAGGTATGCAAGCTGGTGAAGAACTTACTGGTGAAGATTTAGAAAAAGCAAAGAATATTTGGGATATAACTAAATCTGACGTTGTGTATCAAGCAGGCATTCTTGCTAAATTAGGTTTACATAAGCAAGTTGCTAATCGTATTACTGAACCATTCGCACATATTAAAGTAGTAGTTACTGCTACTGAGTGGGAAAACTTTTTTACTCTTCGTAATCATGAAATGGCTCAACCTGAAATACATGAACTTGCTCGTAAAATGAAAGAATGTATGGATGATTCCGTACCTGAAAATTTAGGACCACATGCTTACCACTTGCCATTTGTTACTTCTGCTGAAGTACACACACTTGGTTTAACTAAGGCTATTAAATGTTCAGTAGCACGTTGTGCTCGAGTATCTTACTTGAACCATGACAAAACAAATCCTGATGTAGATAAAGATATTGATCTGCATGATATTTTACTGAATGCTGGTCACTACAGCCCATTCGAACATATTGCTACGCCTATTACCGAGCCCGGTACATTTGACCCATATACCTGGGGAATGGGTATTACTAATATGTGTCGTAATGGTTCATATTGGTCTGGTAATTTCCGTAACTGGATTCAATATCGTCAACTAGTTGTAGGTTAAGATGTTATTAACTTGCCCACTATGTGGACAAACTTGTTTGAGTAGAACTCAGCAAGCTTATGACACTCATCTACGGTGTAGTAAAAAACATAAGGATATGACGAGACTGGAGCGTAAGCGGGAAGTCGAGTCATTATTCCCACCAACAGAACATAGTATGCTTTCCAAACATGAAAGTATTCATGAAGAAAAAGCACTAACTAGAATATCAGGTATAAACTAATGTTGATTGTCCTAAATATACTCATATGGACAAGCAGCAAGCAAAGCAAGCCGTAGAAATTGAAGGGGTAAAATTCGATTATCATACCCTTTATTAATTATGGAGTGGGTGCACGTTAAATTATCTTTTAATATTGTGTAGTAGCTATTCGTGTACCCACTCCACCATTTTTAGGAACTCTCATGTCTGAAAAAATAAAGCAAATACCTCATTTAAATATATTCCGGTACTACCAGGTAGCTTTTAAAATAGATGGTTATTACTTTAAAGATTGCAGAGATTCTGATTTAAAACATTTAATTCCTAAACAATGTTTTAATAAAGCAAAAGAGGAAGTAATAAGTCAAATAGAAAAAGATATTGAATATATTCGTCTTATGACATTTGATGATTTCCAAGCAATTAAACGTGCTGATTTCAATTCTAATAGTCCTAAGAGACATGAAGTTGAAAAGCAATTACAGAGGAGTCCTCTATATCGTGAAAAACATAAATCTTAGTGATACAGAAGACGAAATTTTTATACTAATAAAAAATGAACGACAACTTTATAATATTTATAAAGAAAAAATATCTCGTGTTAATTATGAAACATTTAAAGAGTACTTAATATCGGATTTAGAATACGATAGACATTGTGAATGGCCATTTGATTCTAAAGGAATTAGAAGCCATTCTATTGATACTCCAATACGTATTAATTACTTTCGTATCTATTTAAATCTATGTGCTGATTGGGAAATAGTACCGGATACTAAAAGTAGGACTTATAGAGCATCCAAAAATTATAAAGATGTAAAAACATATGTAGAGTCCATACAGTATGAACGAAAACATGGAATTTCAGATAATAAAGAAAAACCACTAACTGATATTGTTGGTGTTACCAGAACTGGTCCTACTAATAGAAGATCTATTAAAGGTAAGTATTATGAAATTACTGATAGTAAACTCTCTGATGTACCTGGATCAAGTACTGTCCGTTTATTTATTACAGATGAATTAGGTAATCCATTAGAACCTAAATATGGTAATTTGGATTATTGGAAAGTTCATTACCTTGAACCAAATTTTTCAGAAAAAGCTAAAACTCTTTTAAATAGTACAGAAATAAAAAAGGAAAAACCAATGCAAACAACTGTAGAAACAAAACATTTCGTAAATAATATAGATGTAACTAACATGTCTGAACAAGACTTAATTGATGCTATTAAGATGGCAGAAAAAGAAGTTAAGTCTTTACAAGAAGTTAAAGTTGAATCTAAAAAAGTAAAAGCTAAAGTTGAAGAAATCAATGCGGCTATTGCTAAAATGGTAGAACATCTGGATAATAAATAATTATTATTCTTTAGGGGAAGATCATGTATAAAAAGACTAAATTACATCCTGATACCGGTTATAAAAATGGTGAAGATGAAACAGGTGAGTACAGACTTCCCCCAGACTACCAGGCCCACATTGATAAGCCCACTTCAAAATACTACCCCATCCTACAACCTGCTATTCGTTGGTTTAAACGAGTATTGAAACTGAAATCTAAAATAATTTTTGGTATAATATTCGTCCTTTTTACATATAACTTTTACTATCACACGGAATTCGGTGGGACCAAAGACACCGTGATAACCTTTGTTAAAGACCCTGTGAGCAACGAATATGTCAGAAAAAACTAAACACCATCCAATGATTTACTTCTTATATAAACACCCACCACCTAATTTTGTAATAAATTGGAATAGTGGACTCCGTGAGTATCGTTAGTTATGCTATACCTTTACAACATAGTAAGGTAAATATCATGGCCAATGATAAAGACAAAAAGAAGAAAAAACCTAAGAAACCACCTGTTGGTATATTAGGTACTGGTATGGCTGATAAAGCCGGTAAAAAACTAGGTAATCGTAGAAATAAGCTTGAAGAAGCTATGCGACGACAAGGAATCAAGTATTAAAGAAACAACAAAAGTTTGTCCTAAATGCGGTAGTCGTATCCTTGCTCACTTCACCTCAATGAATAAAAAACAATGTTATGACTGCCGTATTTGGATTCCCTGGTACTTAGATAAAAACCAGAAACCGTTACATTAATAATAGAGCCCATCCGGGCTCTTTTTCGTTTCAATGGAGAATAAAATGATTTGGTTAGCCATAGCATTAATTATCTGTGTCTATATTATCTGTGATACATGGACCTTTTCTAAAGGTATTGATACTCCATTATTTAGTTACAAAACACCTAAAGAATTAGAACTTCAACAAACAATTTTAGACAACTTAAAAAGGCACTAATAATGAGTAATCAAGTAAATATCCCAACAGCAATTACATACCTTCAAGATGTATTACAAGCCGGCTTAGTACCTAATTTACTGGGTAGCCCGGGCGTAGGTAAAAGTGACATAGTACGTCAGGTAGCTGAGCACTACGACCTTAAAGTTATTGATTATCGTTTAGCACAATCTGATCCAACAGATCTAAACGGTTTCCCTACACTTAATGAAGATCGTTCACGTTCTCATTATGCTCCACCATCAACTTTTCCTTTAGCTGGTGATGAAGTACCTGCAGGATATAAAGGCTGGTTAATTTTCTTTGATGAAATGAACTCAGCACCTAAATCAGTGCAAGCAGCAGCTTATAAAGTTGTACTTGACCGTATGATTGGTGAGCATGACATCCATGAAAAAGTTGCAATGGTATGTGCTGGTAATCTGGAATCAGATAAAGCAATTGTTACTCGCCTATCAACAGCTATGCAATCACGTATGGTTCACATCAACTTAATGGTTGATTCAGAGTCTTGGTTAGACTGGGCAGCACAACATGACATCGACTACCGCATTAAAGCTTATATTAACTATCGCCCAGAAATTTTACATAAGTTTGATCCTAATCACGATGGCGACACATTTCCTTGTCCTCGTACCTGGCACTTTATGTCTAAGCTTATTAAGGACTGGGCTTCGGTTGACTACAATAAGTTACCGCTACTGGCAGGTACAATTGGAGAAGGTCCTGCACTAGAATTCCAAAGCTTTACAGATATTTTTAACGATCTACCTTCAATTGAAGACATCATTAAAAATCCACTTACTGTTAAGTTAAGTGAAGAACCAAGTAATCGTTATGCGGTTTCTTCTTTAGTTGCTAATCGTGCTACTGATAAAAACATTGAACCACTAATGGAATTCACTAAGCGTTTACCAATTGAATTCCAGGTAATCACTCTACAAAATATTATTAAGGGTGATAAAGCAATGATGAAGCAGGCAGCTATTCAAGATTGGATTGCAGTTAATGCTAAAGAACTTGTATAGGTGAGTTATGATTACCACTACTTCATTTAAAGAATTACTTGCTACATATAATAAAAAAGGTACATATATTGATACAGGTTTTGATCCTGTAACTTTACTTCGTTATGTTAAGCGTATCGAAAAAGTGAAATTTGATAAAGGTAACGGTAATATATATAACGCTGGAGTTGTTATACAACATTTTGAAAATACAAATATTAGTATAACTGCTTCAATGCCTAGATTAGTAGATACTTGGAAGCCTTCAATTGTTCCTGGTTTAGTATTACATGGTACTAGTTTCTTTAAAGGTATGTTACTTAAAGATCAAGATGGTAAAAGAGTACCTGTAGCAAATTTACCTGAAGGTGCATTTATTGAGTATAACAATAAATTTATGCAACTACCTGTAAATAATACTCATGTATTATTAAACTCTGATGCTACTTTAGAAGATTTAATTACTGAGTTTCCACAGACTGCTTTAGCTATTCCTGATCGTAAAGCTAGAAAAGTTTCTCGCAATAAAATTACTGAGCAAATTAGCACTATTAAAGCAGAAACTTTAATTGGTGCTTTTGACTTGAACCAGTTAGCAGTGGAAGTAAAACAATACCATAGGTGTTATAACGCAAAAGATTTTATTGCTGAAGGTTTAGATTTATCTTTAGCAGTGAATTCTGTATTAGGGCGTTTAGCTATTGCTTATTATGAGAAATTTTTAACATATAACCAGTTACGTAATATATCTGAACAGTGCCCTGAAATTTCAAATATAAATGCAAGTACAATTACATGGCTAGTAGAAAGATTCGCTAACATATTATGTGAAAGAATGGTGGGTATAGAAACTCAACCAAAATATATCGACTACTTTACAGCAGAAGATAAACCAGAAAAATAAGGTGTTACCATGAATGATAAACCAATTGATCATCAAAAGCTTTTAGATAAATGTAAAATTGCTTTAATGATGAAAGGCTCTGTATTTTTAGCTACTGTAGCTTTTAGTATGAAGCATAAATTTTATGATGGTATCCCAACTGCAGATACTAATGGTTTAGAAGTTCGTTATAACCCGCAATTCTTTGAAGATTTAACTGAAGAAGAACGTGTAGGTTTGATCGCACATGAAGCATGGCATGTTGCTTTACAACATATGTTTCGTGAAGATGGTAAGGATCATGAAGTATGGAATAAAGCTGGCGATTATGTAATTAACCAATTACTGCATGATGCTAGTTATGATCTGCCTTCAGGTGGTCTACAAGATAATCAATTCCGTGATTGGAGTACTAATCAGGTTTATGATTATCTTATGGAACAAGATGAGCAAAAAAATTCTGGTAATGGTGACTTCTTTTGTGATGTACGTGAACCACCTAAAGGTGGTGATGGTGAAACAGATAAAGAAGCTGCAGAAAAACTTAAAAATACTGTTAAAGGTATTTTAGTTAAAGCTACTAACCAATCAAAAATGCAAGGTGAACAAGCTGGTAATATACCTGCTGAAATTCTTCGTGAATTAGATAAATTAATTAATCCAATTCTACCTTGGGAAACATTACTTGATAGATTCCTAAGTGATCATTGTAAAGATGATTATTCCTGGGCTCGACCAAATAAACGTTTCATGCCTGATATGATTATGCCATCTCAGTTCTCCGAATCACTTGGTTCAATAACAATTGCTATTGATACTTCTGGTTCAATCACTGATGATGATATGTCTAAAATTTTAAGTGAAATTACTTCAATTAAAGAACGTTTTAATCCAAAAGAATTAATTATTCTTGATTGTGATTACGATATACATAGTGAGTATGTTGTAACTGAAGATATGCAAATCTGTGATTTACAATTTAGAGGTGGTGGTGGTACATCATTCCAACCTGTAATTGATTATTGTAATAAACAGAAACCTCAGGCACTACTTTACTTCACTGACCTATATGCTTCAGTTCCTGAAAATGTAGGTGAATATCCAATACTCTGGTTATGTTACTCAGAGCATGAGCCAATGCCTATTGGTGATACTATTTACTATAAAAGTAAGGAGTAATTTATGAGCACTGGCGCAGGGCAACCTACACAAGATCCTCGAGAGTTGATTGAGCAAAAACGTAGGGATGCTTTAGCTAAGTTAACTGATGATGATAGAGCTGCTTTATTTAATACTGAAGACGGTTATATGATTATTGAGTTAACTTGGGGTAGTAAGGCTTTAGTACCATTTGAAGATGGTATTAAAATGTTAGAGATCCTTGGAAAAGCACAAACTATTAGTAATGATGGTAATAGAGATTATCCTATTATTACTCCACTGAATTTCGATTCTCAATTCAATTTAGTAAGTAAGGAACTTTATACTGAATATAAAATGAATGAATTATTAGGACTACATAAACCAGATGCCACAGAATAAAGATAGTGATATTGAAGAAAATATACTTATCAAACTTCTAGCTCAAAAACCTAATAAAGAAGACTGTTACACTTGTGAACATTATATTCGAGTAGTTAATAAAGGATTTATATGTAATAACGAATCTCCTAATGAATTTAACTGTATTATAGTGTGGGAATATAAAAGGTAAAATTATGAATAACGGTAATCTATCCATACAATATCCTCATGATTATAAATTAAGAATTAAAAACTATTTAGTATCTAAAATTTATAATCAAGCTGAAATAATATTTGAAGCTCAAATAAATGAATTAATTTTTGCTAATGCAAAAGAAATAGATGAATTTGCTGCATTACAAGATGGATTTACTAGTTATGTTAATTACGAAGGCACTAACTATTTTTCAAAACCAATAAAGTATAAGGGTACTTCTGGTCGTCTTGTAGATATAAAAACACATCAATGTACTAATAACACTCTACTTCCTGAATTTGAAGTTAAACTTAAAAAATTATTACAAGAACGTAGTGAAATAGCTGAAGAGAAATTAAAGGTTACTAATTACATTCAAAATGTCTTAAATGAAATCAGTACTCTCGCAGATATATATTTATTATTCCCAACATCTGTACATCGGTATTTACCACCTAAAGATGATTCTAAAGCTACGTTAATTCCATATAGAGTTAAGTATGTTCAGACTCTCTACGATCACTACCAATCTGTACTTAGTGAGCGTATACTAACCAACCTTTTATTTACAGAGAAATAATAATGGCTACAAAAATTGATAAGAAGATAGTGGGTTATAAGGTATTAGAAAAAGCTGAACCACAAATAATTGATAAAGGTCCTGAACCAACTAAACCTTTAAAACGTCCTGAAATACTTAATGGTCATACTGTTAAAATTGCTAATCATGCAGAAAACTACAATCTGTATATGACAGTAAATTACCATGAAAATAAACCATTTGAATTATTTTTTGATTCATCTCACACAGAATCTACCCAATGGGTTAAAGGCTTAAGTCGTATAGCCTCTGCTTTACTTCGTTCACCAGATGAAAATCTCAATATGGATTACCTATCTAAGCAATTAATGATGGTCCATTCAGATCAAGGTTATCACACAGGTGGTAAGGGCGGTTATGTGCCAGGTATTGTTCACCATATTGGTAAAACTCTACGTGATCTTAAACAACCACAACTTCAACCTTTAGTTGATGAGCTGGATAAAATTGAAGAAACTATTGAAGAAACTATTGAAGAAGAAATAGCAACACTTAAAGACCCAGCTCCCGGACAATGCCCTGACTGTCACAACTTTACCTTAGTTGTAAACGATGGTTGTAAACGTTGTAAAGATAAGAATTGTGGTTATATAGGGGAATGTGGATAGTCATTAATGAAATTAAGGGGTAATACATGCAACAATTATACAGACACTTTAATTCCAAAGATGAATTGATGTATATAGGGATTTCCTTGAGTACTGTAGCAAGGTTAAGCCAGCATAAAGAACATTCACATTGGTTTAGTGATATTACCAAAGTTACTATAGAAAAATATGAAACCCGTGAAGAAGTATTACTAGCTGAAAAGCAAGCTATACAAACAGAAAAACCCCTATATAACATTAAACACAATAAACCTAAAAAAGAAAAAAAGCTTTCTTCTTTCGAAGAGGCAGAAATTTCACGTAAAAGGTTAACAAATAATATAGTAAATTTTCAACCTGTGTATTCAGTTCAACATGTCGCAAATATATTATATATATCTACTAATAAAGTTAAAACTTTAATGGATAAAGGTCTTTTGGGTAATTTTGAATCTAAAAAATCTTGGTCTGATCGATGGGGAAAATATATGATTACTCGATGTGTAACAGGATGGCAAATGATAGATTTTATTGAAAATCTAGAAAAAGGTATAGTAAATTTAACTGATCTGTAAAGGTAAGCAGTGTGAAACATATTATATTTGATAAGCCAAGTACGCCTACGGGCCAAAGAACTGCATATAAAGTGGCTATCTTAATAAAAGATAATGCTTTTAATCAATCAGATCTGCAACGTTATTATGTTAACCCTATTGCTGCTACTAACTTAATAATGCAACAACCGGATTTAACTTTAAATAATATTATTGCTTTTAATCTTAAATATAATGAACATGGTAAAGCACCAGTTAAATTAATTAAATCTCATTTAACAACTGTTCTTCAAGGACTTCAAACTATTGGAGTAAAAACAGTATTAGTTGCTGATGTTGCATACTTTAAAACTTTAACTAAGTTACGTAAAGCAGAACCACATTATGGTTATGTAAAACCATGCATGTTTCCAGGTGGTGAAGGTATTGATGTAGTATTGGTACCTAACTATAAACAATTATTTTATAACCCAGCTCTTCAAGATAAAGTTGATATGGGTATTAATACATTGTGTAACCATGTTAATGGTACTCATGTTGATCTTGGGCAAGGCATAATCCACAGTGCTCAATATCCAAAAACATTAAATGATATTGAAGTAGCATTAAATAGTTTACATCAGTATCCAGCACTGACATGTGATATAGAAACTTTTAGTTTAGAGTTTCATAAAGCAGGTGTAGGTACTTGTGCATTTGCATGGGACCAGCACAATGGTATTGCATTCCCAGTAGATCGTAAAGATGCTGCTAATGTTCCACTATTACGTGGTATCTTTAATGAAGAAGTTAAAAAGTTATTAAGAAAGTTCTTTGAGACTTATGAAGGTAAGTTAATTTACCATAATGGTAACTTCGACATAAAGATTCTTATCTATGAATTATTTATGGATGGTTTGCTAGATATACCAGGGTTAATACATGGATTAGATGTTATGTATCGTCTTATAGATGACACTAAACTGATAACTTATCTTGCTACTAACTCTACTGCAGGTAATAACTTAAGCTTAAAGCATAATGCATTTGAATTTGCTGGTAATTACGCACAAGACGACATTGAAGATATTAATCTGATACCTTTACCTGAGTTATTGGAATATAACTTAGTAGATTGTCTATCTACCTGGTACGTACACAATAAAAATTATCCTATTATGGTTCAGGATGATCAATTAGAAATTTACAATACTATTATGATTCCAAGTATGAGAGTAATAACTCATATGGAATTAATTGGTATGCCAATGGATAAAGCACAGATCATAACTACTGAGAAGGAACTACAAGCTATTCTTCAGGAGAATTATGATTTCTTAGCAGCTAGTCCATTAATAAAAGAACTTGAGTGGAAATTACAATTAGCAGAAATGATATCTGCTAATGCAAAACTCAAACAAAAAGTACGTCCAATTACGGATTTTAAAACTAAGTACAATCCAGCATCTGTTAAGCAGACTCAAGAACTAGTTTATAAAACCATTGGTGCAGACATTATTGATACAACCGATACAGGACAACCTGCTACCGGTGCTAAAACTCTCAAGAAAATATTAAATAAATTAATTAATGAATACAACATAACCGAGGAAGAATTAAATGGCTAAAATGAATAAAGAACAGCGCATATTGGTATCAAAACTTATCTGTGAAGCTGCAATAAAAAACCTTACTAAAAAATTCGGTAAAACACTAAAAGAATTTAAAGCTGAGATTGTTTTATCTCGTAACTGGCACCAGGATAGTGCTAATTTAAGTCTTAAATTTGATGATGATACACTCCTTACAACTAAAAAAGTTAAAGCTATGTTATCTAAAGCTTACCGAGATGGTGAATACACTGTTAAGCTGAATCCAGTAGGCAAATTAGAAGCAGTATTTAATAAGTCAGTTATAAATAGAAAGAACTGGCTTATTAAACCTGTATCAGACCTACGTACTGCTGTACGTGAATTCAATTTAAAGTTAGAAAATGACTTTATGCTACAAACATCTTTTGCTGGTATTGAAGATGTGCAAGATTTTATTAAGACCTTCGCTAAAAATATTTAAGGTTTACTATGAAAAGAGAAGAAGCTATTGAACAAGCGAAGGTACTCCAGGCATTAATTAATATTGCTAAAGTAAGTATCATCTTAAATACATTCATTAAGCCGTTCCAAGAACGGGCTGTTAAAAAAGATAATGGATATATTTATCTTCATGGTAACTTCAACTTAGGTGGAACTGTTTCGGGTAGACTCAGTTCTTCTAAACCTAATATGCAAAATATACCTAGTAGCTCAAAATACGCCAAGTTAATTAAAAAGTGTTTTGTAGCTCCACCAGGGTGGATAATGGTTGGTGCTGACTTTGCTTCATTAGAAGACCGAATATCAGCACTTACTACTAAAGATCCTAACAAATTAAAAGTTTATACTGATGGTTATGATGGCCACTGTCTACGTGCATACTCCTATTTTGGAGGGCAAATGCCGGACATTCAAGATACAGTTTCCAGTATCAACTCAATCTCCACTAAATATAAGCATTTACGTCAAAAATCTAAAGAACCTACGTTCTTGCTTACATACGGTGGTACTTATAAAGGCTTAATGAATAATGTTGGTTTATCCCAGGATGAAGCATTAAGTATTGAAGCTAATTATCATGAGCTGTATCACGTATCTGATGCCTGGGTACAGGACAAGATAGAGACAGCTTCAAAAGTAGGTTACACAACCGTAGCATTCGGTCTGAGAGTCCGTACACCGATCTTAGGTCAAACTATCATTGGTAAGAAAAGTACTCCCTACGAGGCACAGGCTGAAGGCAGGACTATGGGTAATGCTCATGGTCAGAGTTACGGAATGCTGAATAACCGGGCTGCTATTGAATTCAATGAACGCTTAATGGCTTCTGAGTTTAAATATGATGTCCTCCCCATGTCCCATATACATGATGCACAGTATTTTCTGATCCGAGAGGACCTGAAAGTAATGAAATGGTTTAATGATAACCTGGTTGAATGTATGGAATGGCAGGATTTACCTGATATTAAGCATCCCACAGTGAAGCTGGGAGGCGAAGTAGACGTTTTCTACCCTACTTGGGCCGATAGCACTACTATTCCTAATAAATCCACTGAGGACGAAATACAGGAGCTATTCAATGCGTAAAGTTACTGAAGATGACCTAAGGAAAGATGAATTTAAAGGTAAAGATCCAGCTGATTATGAATTCAGAACAGATGGTGCTGTAGTTCGTAAAGACCGATGGGAAAGAGGAATTCGTGATATTGCAGCTACACTTGATATGGATTCTCGCAGTGGTTTTGAAATCGATGATGTTGTACGTCTTGTGAAAATATTAGCTAATAAATATAAAGGGGAAACAGATGATTCGCATAGCATTAAGCGTTAAAGAAGATGCAAATCTACGTAAAGAAATTAAAGAACTCGTAGAAGGTGCTATTAACGGCTTAGGTAGAGATCAAATAACTGAGATATTAGTACAAGCTACTTATAAAAAAATTGATAATCTATCGAGCCAAAATATAGTAGATATTCTTAAGGATAACCCGGAATTAAAACTTGCTGAATTATTAATAACTAAAATTGATAAAGTTAATGAAGAAGCCCTGGATCGTATTGTAGAAAGAAAATTTAGAGAAGCTCGAGCTAAAGCTAATTCTGAAATACGTGCAACAATACGACAAGAAATAGATACTATTCAGGCAGAATTAAGTTCAGCAATAATTACTAATTTAAAGCAAGCTATTAATCCAAATGGATAAAAGCAAATGTTTAATATGCCCTAATTCTGATATATCAGATGTATTAAATAATAATAATCACTATTGTAGAAATCCTTTAAATACAAAATTATTTACAATCATAAGGCACCATTATGATGATGGTGGTGACTATCCTACAGAAGTACCTGAATGGTGCCCATACGGGCACTCACTTGAATTACCTGGAGAGGAATAATGAAAGACTTAGTAACTCTATTACAAAATGTACCTACTGTTAAAGTACGCTTTTATAGTGAACATCCTAATCATGGTAACAAAGAGTACACTTATAAAACAAATTTACCTTTAGCAATTGGTGACTTTGTAGTTGTACAAGTTAAAGAAGAATTTAAAGTTGTTAAAGTAGTTAAGTTAGATAGTGTACCAGCTATTGAAACCAATTGTGATTACCCACTTAAATGGATTATTACTAAAGTAGATATTAGTGGTTATGACCGTCTACTTAAACATGACGAAACTTGTACTATGGCTGTTACTGCTGCAGAGAATAAGCGTTACCGTGAAAACATGCTTGGTGCTCTGCGTGAAGACTATGGTGAAGAAGCTTTTGCCGAATTAACTAAGTCTACTGATATTCAGTCAATGTTAGCAACTGATAAAGGTGCATCATGAAATTTACCAATGCCGGGGGTATACCTCTATCACTTGCAGTTTGGTTAGCTACTGATGACTATGATCATTCAGATGACCCAGATGTTATTAGCGCAACATCACTACTTAAACCAATCAGAGCGATAGTGCTTGCTCGTCAGAACCGTGACTTACTTAAAGTAGGTGATGTTGAGTCTATGATACCTTCTCGTATGGGTACCGCATTACATGACTCAATTGAACGCTCATGGAAAAATAACTATAAGCAGGCGCTTACTGATTTAAACTTTCCACCAGCTATTGCTGAACGAGTTTTAATTAACCCTGAAGACTCAGAAATTAAACCAGATTCCATAGTTATATACATGGAAATTCGTGGTACTAAGCAGGTTGGTAAATTTAAAGTATCAGGTAAATTTGATTTCTGTGCTGAAGGTGGCCTTGAAGATTTCAAATCTACCGGTACGTATAGTTTTATCAGCGGTTCGCATAATGAAAAGTATATGCAACAGGGATCTATTTACCGATGGTTACACCCAGACAAGGTAAAATCTGATATAATGACTATCCAATTTATCTTTACCGATTGGTCGAAAGTTAAGTCATTACAGGAAAAGGATTATCCTAAAAAACGGTTACAACCGTTAAAGCTTAATTTGATGAGTATTCCAGAAACTGAAGCTTTTGTTAAAGGTATTCTTAACAAAGTTGAGTTACTTGAGAATGCTCCGCAGGAACAGTTACCACAATGTACACCAGAAGAGTTATGGCAGAAAGATGCAGTCTTTAAGTATTATAAAGATCCTGCTAAAACTACCCGCTCTACGAAGAACTTTACTAATTCAGCAGATGCTTATAATCGTCTTCAAGATGACGGTAACGTAGGTGTCATTAAAGAAATTAAAGGTGAAGTTGTTCGTTGTAAATATTGTGACGTAATTGGTCTGTGTGACCAGGCTAAGGATTTAATTGAATCCGGTTTACTAATCATATAAGGGGGGACTCTTATAAAGTTAAAAGGATCATCCATGTTAAGTTTAATTACTAAGACCGCAGTAACAACCATAATCCCACACTTACCACAGATTGTAATGGACAGTTACAATTACCTCTTTGGGGAAGAGGAAAAAAAGACAGGACCTGTATTACCTCGTAAAAAAACTGATACTACTAAATTTACTCAGCATATGTATGACTTCATTAATGAAGAATACGCTGCTTGGATTTACACAGATCGAACCAAGTTATCAAATGGTTTATCTTGCAGCTCCCAGGAAGAATTTAAAGTACATATGAATGCTGCCCTAAATTTAGATAAAAGCAGAACTTCGTATGCCAGTATTTTTAATAAAAAAGTAGATCGTAATTCACTACCTACAGGTACTCCAATACAATCATTAACTAGTACGGAGGAGTAATGAAAGATTTAAGTACAATAAAACATTTTGATGCTTCAGAGAAACTGGTAAGTATTCTCATGAAGAAGACTCAAAATAAGAATCCATTGTTCTTCCGTGTATTGTCTGCTTATTACTTCGCTAAAGTAGCATCTATGATGCGTACAGGTATTAAGACACATGATCGTGGAACTATTCCTGTTAGTTTGTACGCTCTTAATCTATCTACATCTGGTAGTGGTAAAGGTTTTTCAACTAATATTATTGAAGAACAGGTTATTAACCAGTTTAGAGATCGTTTCCTTGATGAGACATTCCCTTCAATTAGTCAAATTAACTTGCATAAGTTAGCAGTCAAAAGAGCTGTTCGTGATGATATTGATGAAGAAGACGCTCTCGAGAAAGTAAATCGAGAATTTGAGTTACAAGGTAACTTAGCTTTTTCATTTGATAGTGCTACAACTGCTGCTGTTAAACAAATGCGAACCAAACTGTTAATGGCTAATGCTGGCTCAGTTAACTTTGAAATGGATGAAGTCGGATCTAATCTGATGGGTAATCTTGAAGTACTGGGCACATTCTTAGAATTGTTTGATGTTGGTAAAGTAAAACAAAAACTGACTAAGAACACAGCTGAAAATAAACGCAGTGAAGAAATTGAAGGTCGTACACCCACTAACTTATTATTATTTGGTACTCCAAGTAAACTATTAAACAGTGGTAAGACTGAAGAAGAATTCCTTGCTATGTTGGAAACTGGCTATGCCAGACGTTGCTTCTTTGGTTATCATCGTAAGCCAAATACTGATGCAGGTTTAACTGCTGAAGAAGTCTACGATATGATGACTGATACATCTTCTGCCCAATATTTAACTGACTTATCTAATAAGTTAGCTGTATTAGCAGATCCTGTTAACTTTAATACTGAATTAACTTTAACTAAAGATGTAAGCCTTATTTATATTGAATACAAAATTCAATGTGATAGAAAAGCTGATGCTTTAAAGGAACATGATGAAATTCTTAAGGCTGAGTTATCTCATCGATACTACAAAGCTTTAAAATTAGCTGGTGCTTATGCATTTATTGATGGGAGCCATGAAGTTAAAGAAGAGCACTTGTATCCTGCAATAAAGTTAGCAGAAGAATCTGGTGAAGCCTTTAATCGTATTATGACTCGTGAACGTCCTTACGTTAAGTTGGCTAAGTATATTGCTAATGCTAATCGTGAGCTCACTAATGTAGATTTAATTGAAGATTTAAATTTCTTCAAAGGCACAACATCTCAACAACGAGATATGATGTCTTTAGCTACAGCCTGGGGATATAAAAACAATATTATTATTAAACGTTCTTATATGGATGGTATTGAGTTCCTTGAAGGTGAGTCAATGGAAGAGACTGACACTAGTAAGATGATAGTTTCTTACAGTAATGATATTGCTCAGGGTTTTGAACCTGAGTATGCACCATTTGATCAGTTAGATCGTTTAACAACTCTAAATGGTTACCATTACGCAGCTCATCACTTTAAAGACAAGCATCGTAACAGTATTAATTTAATCCAAGGTTTTAATCTTGCTATTATTGATATTGATGAAGGTGTAAGTTTAAGTACAGCTAAAATGTTATTGAAAGGTTATAAAGCTTTCTTTGCTACAACTAAACGACATACGCCTCAGGAAAATCGATTCAGAATTATTTTCCCATTAAGTCATATCGTTAAGTTAGACGCAACTAGCTATTCTAAATTCATGGTGAATGTATTTAACTGGTTACCCTTTGATACTGATGAGTCTACTAAAGATTGTGCACGTAAATGGGAAACTTATCCTAATGGTACTGTTGAATACCAGGATGGTGATTTGTTGGATGCAATGTTATTCATTCCACAAACTAAAAAGGAAGAAGAGCAGTCACAAAAAATATTGGACAACAATTCCTTAAATAATATGGAACGTTGGTTCTATCTGAATACCACTACTGGCAATCGTTCTAACCAAATAATCAGATATGCTCTGGCATTGGTTGATAATGGTGAATCAGTAGAAGGTGTGCGTAATGCTATTTTAAGCTTCAATGGTAAATTGAAAGATCCTTTACCAGAAGATGAAATTAGTAATACGATTATGGTTTCAGTTGTTAAAGCTGTAACTAAACGTGACTTAAACAGTAACTAGAGAGGTAGCTATGACTGCAATAGTCGAGAATGATAATTTGGTACTTATAAGTGGAAAGTCTGCAACGGGAAAGAGTGCAGCCTTACGAGGTATCAAAAATCCTGAAGGTGTAATTTATCTTAATTGTGAAAACAATAAGAAGCTACCTTTCAAAAGTAAGTTTAAAGAACTAACCATTACTGATCCGATGGATATTTATCAAGCTTTTTCTGAAGCTGAAAACATGCCAGATATTCATACTATTGTTGTAGATACTGCAACATATATGATGGACATGTATGAAAGTGTATATGTTCTCAACTCCAGCAATACAATGCAGGCTTGGGGACAATATGCTCAGTTCTTTAAAACATTGATGAGTCAGTATGTAGCTAAGTCTACAAAAAATGTTATTTTCCTGGCACATACAATGGATGTCATTAATGAAGATATGATTAGCGAGACTATCGTTAAAGTTAAAGGTTCATTAATGAATACTGGTATTGAAAGTTTCTTCAGTACTGTTATATCTACCAAGAAAGTATCACTTAAAGCCTTAGAAGAGTGTGAATCTGATCTGTTAAATATTACAGAAGAAGAAGAAATGCTTGGCTTTAAGTATGTTTTCCAAACTCGTTTAACTAAAAAAACTGTTAATGAACGTATTCGAAGTAGTCTAGGTATGTGGACTGCTAAAGAAACATTCATTGATAATGACGTTCAACATGTAATCGATAAGTTACACGATTACTACTCTTAATAAATAACACAGGTAAATTAAAATGTTAGAAAACTTAAAAACCGACTCATCAATTGAAGAAGAAAATGACGTATTAGGTGGTAACGGTCCACTAGATACTGATGCATATGCAATGGCAATTGACATGGCATATTTTGATACTGCAGCATCTGGTGCTATCAGTGTTAATCTTACTTTCACTGATGCTACTGGTCGTTCTGTACGCCAAACTATTTATGTAACTTCTGGTACTGCTAAAGGCGGTAAGAATTACTACATGGTTAAGAAAGATGGTAAAGAAACTGGTGAGAAGCGTTATCTTCCTGGTTTCAATATTGCTAATGCAATTGCTCTTCTTTCTGTTGGTAAAGAAATTGCAGATGTTGAAACAGAAGAAAAAACTATCAATGTTTGGAATTCTGAACTTCGTAAAGAAGCACCAGCTAAGAAGCAATTACTTACTGAACTAATGGGTTCAGAAATTACTCTTGGCCTGGTTAAACAGATTGTGGATAAGAATGTTAAAAATCCATCTACTGGTATGTATGAGCCATCAGGTGAAACTCGTGAAGAAAACGAAATTGATAAAGTTTTCCGCACTAAGGATCACTTAACTGTTGCTGAAATTCGTGCTGACGCTACTGAAGCTGCATTCTACGATAAGTGGGTTGCTAAGAATCAGGGTAACACTCGTAACAAAGCTAAAGGTGGCGGTACTCAAGGTACTTCTGGTTTACCAGGTGCTGCTCCTGCTGCAGATAGTGCTGAAAAGAAACCATTATTCGGCTAAAATTCTTTGATCCTTGTTAAGATGAGTAGTGTTAGCATAACGATTGGTGAGACTCCGATTGGGCAAGGATAAAGATAGGGGATGAATCATCCTCACTGTGAAAATCAGCAAGTCCGGGGCGTTACAATAGTACGGGTAATGTCCGACCACTCTAAAGAGGTGGTCTACCCTTTCACTTACTCTGGTAGGTGGAGGGGATTTTTATAAGCACTTCTGCCCGGGGCACGGGTACCGGGTTCCTCCCGTGCGGAATAACTCAAATAAACGGAGTGCTTTTAAAAATTTAATTCACCAGTTTACAATAGTCATCCCTATTGAATTTGTGGGGTGCGTAAACGGGAATAGTGGTAGTCTTTTTAAGAACTCTGTTTTCTTCCACTTAAATACGACCAAAAAAATAAGATTGCTCCCCTATTAAGGAAGCCCGCGTAGATAGCAGTTTTGGTTCCCACACCACTTAAGTGAGTCTACATGTGGAGGGAATGTCCGGAGGGGGAGTTTTATATTATTTTTCTCAATAACTAAGGAAATTATCAATGGGTAAATCCAAAAAAGATAAAGGCGGTTTAGACGTAAACACCTCAATCCAAATAGTTGTGGCTGATGATAAGTACATGCCAGTTAAAGCACACGATACAGATGCTGCTTATGATGTCATGGCTTGTTTAGAAAACAAAAGCAACACTACTAAATTAATCCCAGGTCAGCGTATTACATTAGATCTTGGTTTTAAACTTGGGTTGCCAGACGGTTATGAAGCACTCATATCACCACGTAGTGGCTTAGCTTCTAAGCAAGGCATCACTATTCTTAACTCTCCAGGCATAATTGATGCTGGATATCGTGGTGACGTAAAAGTTATTCTCAAAAACACAGGCGATAAACCATTTTTCTATAATGATGGTGACCGCATTGCGCAGATGCGGATTAAACAGGTACTTCCTACTACTCTGGAAGCAGTTGATGAACTTGATGAAACAGAACGTGGTGAAGGTGGCTTTGGTAGCACCGGCACAGATAACAATTCTAGTACTGATGGTTCAGATTCTGTAGAAGGTACTGATGAGTCTGGTAAAGATGATTCTTCGGATACTGGAGAAGAGTAATGAAAAAGGTTACAGCTTTTATTGGTTGTGACCCTGGTGCATCGGGAGCCTTATGTTTACTTAAGGTTCCTGATAACCAACCAATCGAAATATTTTTTCTGGATCATGATAAAAGCACTAATCTAGAAAAGCACCAGTGGTTAACAGAAGCAGCTGAGACACTTAATGTTAAGATGTCCATGCTTGAAGATGTTCGTAGCTTATTTGGTATGTCAGCAAAATCAAACTTTAGTTTTGGTGGTGCTTATTACACAGCTAAGTTGTTACTTGAATTACAAACTTCTTTTGGACTTGATTTAGTTAAAGCTAAAGCCTGGCAGAAAGCAGTTGGTATTCCACCTAAGAAACCAAAAGAAAAAAGAGCTCCTGCTGAACTTAAAAAATTAGTAGCGAACCAATGTAAACAATTGTATCCGGAATGTGTAATTCATACTCCTAGAGGTAGATTGTTAGATGGTAGAAGTGATGCATTAATGATTGCTCACCATTGTATGCTTAAGCATAAATAAATTAAAACCAGTTTAGTTCCTCTCATCTACGGGAGTATGCCCCCCGAGGGGAACTTTTTTAATAAGAGATTCTGTCTATGAATAATATTAACCTAATAATGCAAAAGTTAAATGAAGCTGAAAGTGTTATTCGAGGTAATAGACTTGATAAAGAAGACTTCGAGCTTGCTCGAGATAAGCTATTTAAAATTGCAAAAACTTTACAAATTACACTTAACCCTAAATCACTGAGGACTACCCATGAAAATAAATTGGAAGTTAGTAGCAAAGTCCACCGGTTACCAGTCGATGAAGGCAGCAGTAGCTGATGAAGCTAAAAGGTGTGCTAAATTTAAACGTAAACCTGATGAACGTTATCAAGAAGCTTTTGAATTTGCTATTCATAGAGCAAAGCATTTTGTAGTTGAAGGTTTAAAACGTCTTAATAAATACCCAGCTGATGTAAAAGATAACACAGTAATACTTATAGATATTTTAGATAAATGGGAATGTGAACGTAACTATAATTTCCTGAATTTTTATTCTGATCATCACTTATCTAAAAAACATTCTGGTGTTTTAAAAGATTGGGGCATACGTAAATATATAAAAAATATAAAAACTGACTCTTGGTACGCCAGAGATCCAAAAGAAAGAGCTGATAGAATCCGCGATGTTATCAAACGTTTCCAAACAAGCAAGCGTGTTAAAGGTAAAGCTCGTTGGAACAATCGTCAAAGAATATATAGAGCCGATAAAATTAAATACGGCTGGAAATAGAATCTGTAAGCTGATTACCGGAAGGGAAATACGGCAGATTAATTAGAGAGTTGAGTCTTGAAAGATCATATGCCTAAGTACCGGACTAGAAGGGGGGGTTCCGTTAAACTCAAATAAAACGGAAATATCCTTCTTTCTGAAGACCGCATAAAGTCCACATGAATATACCTTTGTAGCTAACGTGATACACAGTTTAATCAGCAAGGTATGTGGACACCCCACAATTTTTTTAATATTTATTAACCAAGGTAAACATTATGTCTATCACAATTAAGTTAGAAAATGATGGTATCGAGGAAGCTTTACGTGATTACGTAGAGAAACTTGGTATGAAAATGGAAGGTAAAACTGCCACTATCAAATTAACCGCAGGTCGCGGTGAAGGTAAAGGTCATTCTGCTGAAGTTACTATTTCTGATACAGAACAAAAGCAAACTGAAGTACCTGCTGCTGTAACTGAAACTGAAACACCTGTTAAAGAAGAACAACCTGTAGCTGAAGAAAGTGAAAATTCTGAACCAGCAACTGTTGGTTTATTCAATAAGCCAGAATAAATTATGATTTGGGATATTATCAAGACAGCTATAGTAGTTGTAGTAATTCTAGCTTTATGGGTGATAATCCCTTTTCTAATAATTACTGTAACTACAGCTGTTATCGCATTTGTAGTTTATAAAGTTTTATCTGAACACCGGAAGTATCTTAAAGATCATCCCGATGCCAGGTAATTATTGAACTACTCCATCCAGTAGTTCGTAGCCTCCAAGGTATGTAGCTGAATCAATCACATCCAATGGGGTGTTAAGTCTCCCTATGATGCTTGAGGTGATCAAGTTTGAATCAGCGATATCTGATACGTCCCCGAACATTTCTTGTAGAGAATATACTGCAAGGGATGTTGCGGGTTTTTCTTTAAAGTTTTTAAAGATTACTTTCTGAATTCTGAATAAGAATTTAGTAAACATTAGTAAACCTACATCATTGATATACTGCATTTCTCTACCAGTTGGTATGTCATAGTTTACAAATGTCTCAATAATATCTGCTAACGCTTCATCTTTAGGCATCTTATTAGTATTAATATTATGTTGATACAAAGCGTAACGTGCAATGAAATCACTATACTGTGTACCACGTAATAATAATTTATAAGCTGCAGTATCATGAGTCATATAAACTTGCTTATAACTATCAATACCCAGACCAGGTATCTTATCGATAATTGGTTGAGCTTTACGTAGTAGTTGCTCCTTCTGACCATATATAGATTCATCAACATTTACATCTTCAGTAATACTTTGGAATATGCCCTCATCAACTAATTCTTTAACAGGGTTATTCTTAATATTATCTTTAAGCTGTGCTACTTCTGCTTCCATAGATTTACGTTGACCAGGTGAGAGATCATAAGTTTTTAATCTACGCTCTAAACCATTCTTTTCTTTTACCTCAGTCATGAAATCATTAAGTGCACGTAGTGCTAGTGATTGTTGCTTAACAATATCACTTAATGGAACACCTTTAACATATAGTAATAAGTTGTTACTGTTAATATTACCTAGTAATACAACACCAGACTTAATAACAATATTGTCTTTAGCAACACTAACAACTTCTTGTAATGTCTGTCCAAATTTACCTGAGAAGTTATTAATATTAAAGAAAGTACTCGCAATACCATTTATTAACTGTGCAGTATGCTTACCAGCTTCTTTACCAAATAACTTAAACTCCTCAAGTGAATACTTACGATATCCAAAAATCAGATCCACAAGTTCTTCACGAACAACCATATTATTTTCACCCCAGATTGCCTTAAGATCTTTTTTCATCTGATCAGGCATCATGTTGTAAATTTCTTTATAGCGTTCATCCTTACTATCTTCACCAATTTTTACAAATCCAGCTGGGTCCTCAGCAAATCCCTCAATATAATCTTCTCGAGCTAATTTAAGTACATTACGATTTACTTCTACAGTGTTAGCTTTATCTACAATACTGCCATACATCTTACCCATGATTACATCAAAGCGATCATCCTTCTCCAGTAATTTAACCTTATTGGTTTCAGACATCATGTACCGGTAGCCAACAGTTGCACCTTTATCATTAGTGATAGGTACCAGAGTTCCATACCGTTTACGTCTGCTTTTATTTGGTTTAGTCACATCTGGGTTAGCAAACTGAGCATCTATTCTATTCTCAGCTGCATCCATTACTTTATTACGGTCTAATAATGCATCCAGAGTAGCAGTACTATCACCTTCATTTATGTAAGCATCAGCCAGGGTAGTACCTTTTACTTTACGGTCTGTGAGTGAAGCAATTGATTTCAAATATGTATCTGTCGATTGATTCTTAGATATATAAAGTACGGATGTGTTCGTATTCGGGTCCATCTCAGATTTCTTAAGTTCCGATACCGGTGTGAATCCCTCGAGGGCGAGAGTTGCCTCATCATCTTTAGTGCCAACTCGTATTGTTGTGTTTGGATTAAAGATTTCATGAGTATATCCTTTTATCATAAGCCCCTTTTTACCACTAAATATTCGATTTAAGGCATTTTCTTTAAATCCTTTATGGAAGTTCAAAGTCATCAAAATTCCATTATCAGTAGAATCTGCCGCATACTCAGCACGTATTACCCGGGCAGCTGCATTCTTATTTCCATTCTCTGTGAAATCTAATGCATATAACGTAGCTAATTGGTCTATAAGCTGTTCTGCAAGCTTAGTGTCCCCATTGGGTGTACGTTCCCCTAAACTCGTCATATTGGCTATATTGTGGGCATTGAGCATCTGTGTAGCATCTGCTTCAGTTGTGCCCTGTGCCATGAGCTCACCTAATCCTCTAGCCTGATTAATATAATAATTAGCACTGTTGCCAAAAGTAGTATCCAACTGAAGTTTAGTATCACTGATAGCGTCATTTAGTTTCACCTGATTTTCCATTAGGTCTATTACATCATTAATATCCATACCACCCTCTAACAGGGTCACCAGGTCAGTTTTCAATACAGCACGGTTAATTGCCGCACTATCCTGCTCTGTGTACTCTGTGTGGAACGTATTGATGATCTGAGCTGTTATCTCTTCAGCTTCATGGCGTCGCGCCTGGTCAATGTATTTCTTAGAATAACGCAGCATTGAGTGCCACTTAATATTATTCTTAGTAGTACCTACACCTTCCCGAACCAACTTAACTAACATACTGTCCTCCGCAATCTTAAGATTACGTGATACAGCTTTGACTGCTTTACCAAAATTTTCTGCAGTAGCAGATACCGGTAGGCCTGTAATAGTTTTTAGAGCTCTACCCGTAATAGATTTACTATCTTTCAAACGTTCATTATGGAATTTAATGATTGGCTGGAAAATCAGATTATTTAAATGATTCTTCAGTTCTTCATTGTATCCCTGCAGTATATCCAGCTTTTTGTATAGAGCTGTACGATTCTTAGTATGAATACCGGTCATCTCTTCAACCAGACGTACTAATGCCTGATCTGCTTTCAGACCCTGGGTGCCATAGAATCTACCACTTAACCAGTCCAGTAATTTTAAGAAGGCTGCTTCCAGTCTTTCTTTTAGGGATCCGTGTTTAGTATCTCGTTGAGGTCCTGCCTCTACTTGTGATAATTTTTTAAGTAGCTGCTGATTGGTGAGTCCGTGAGCCACAAATTCATGAAGGAAGTTATTACTCGACTCACGAATTGTATGACCAGTCTTAGGATCAACTTTAGTTGTTTCAGTTTGCTGTGTATTCTCGAATATATACTCATAACGAGCCTTAGCAGCTGCTTCTTCTGCTTGTTGATTAACAGCAATAATAATATTGCCTTGAGCATCCCGGGCCATAAAATCTTCCCAGGTAATTACTTTCTTCGCTTCACGGAATACTTTTAATAGTTCCTTACGAATATTAAAGTTACCATCAACACCTTCACGGGTAATAGCATGCACTAACTCATGTACATACGTTTCCTGCGCACTCATCTGTGTAGCGTTACCAACATTACCAATAGCTGAGTTGATATAAACCTTATTACCTTTTATGGCACCGTAGGTAACATCACCATCTTCTTTAAGTTTAAGTTCTAATTCCTGGGCCGGGTTTAATACACGGTTAACCAAATCAGTTAGTAAACTCTTAAGATGAGTAGTATGTGTCTGTGGATCTTTAACATTACCTAAGTTCTTAAGTTCATTAAATACTGTAACAGTGTTCTGAGATGTGATATCACGCTCAAAAGTACTATTAAAGTTATCAAAATCAATCGCATCCGGAATGGACTGTAATAATTTATCGATAGCCTCCTGAATCTCAGATTCAGTCGGAGCTTCCACAGGCGCATTATGAGTGTACGTAGCACCCGGGTGAGGCATTTGAGCTACATTAATTGGCCCAGTAAATAACTTATCTCGATTTTCTTTTGAAACTGATACTTCAGTAGATAAATCAGCAGTAAGTTCTTCAATAGAACGCCCCTGGGTACCAGCAGAATAATCCAATTGTACCTGCGTATTGAATGCGCTATAAGCAGCTGGGTCTTCCAGACGGAACTGAGCCATAGAATCTACAAAGGCTTCATGTACTGCTTCCAAAATAGAGTATTGCTCATTGACATCAATCCAAGATTTGTTAAATGCAGTAGTAGCGTCAACCACATCATCTAGTTTGTAATAGCCGGCATCAAATACATTTAGAGCATCGAAATTTTTAAGCATACCCTGTATGACTGCACTATCGATCGAATGGATCGCTAGGATCATAGGCGCCACACCACCATCTTTATACTCACGCTGAGACACAGTACCAGTAACCTGTTTAGTGCCCTCACCAGTGTTAATATTTAGGGTGTTTTTAACAGGTTCATTATAAACCTGAGTAACCTGGTTATCCTCGGTATAAGTTCTGGATAACACAGTCTTCATACCAAGAATACCTTCCTGACGATTCTCAGATAATGGCCCTTTAAACGTAGGTTGGTATGCTTGTAACTCTTCAGCTACAGCTTTCTTTTGGTTCTCAGTAAGAGCTTTACCATTATTATCAACAACAGCTTGTTCAACCCGGGCATCATAAAGTTGTTTAAATACATTAAACATTACCTTCATGGTGTCATTTACAGTTTTACGGTATACAACGAAATCCCCGAATTGCTCATCTAATGCTGCTTTTAAAGCAACACCATATGTATCGGTGACTTTACCCTTAATGAGATTAATTTGTTCTGAAGAAAGCTCAAAATTCAATGCTTTCTGACCACCAGGAATAGCATTTAATAATTGGCGAGCAACATCTTTATCGCTGATTCCTAGCAATCCATTTAGAGTTGTCTGAACTACTTTTAATTTATCTGGATCATTACGATGTTTCATAACGTCAGAATAAATTAATTTAATAATATCATTACTAAACTCTTCAATTACTTTATCTACAGCTGAACCATAGTTAGTAATCATCAAAGGGTTCTTACTTAAGTTACGAGCTGTCTTTGCTACAATTTCATTCTTAGCATCTGACAGGAAAGAGCCCACTAATTTATTAACTGCAGCTGCATCTTTACGATTATCTACCTGCTGTAACATTTTACGCCAGCCAATAGCTAAACGCTCATAACTATCTTTACCACCTTCATCTTTGTACTGGCCATAGTCAACCATAGTTAAATCAGTAAATACTCCACCAGCATTTAACTTAGCAAGATCGTCAGCACCGGTCATAGCCTGGATAGTACCAATAATTATTCCACTGGTTTTACCATCAGTCTCATTTGCCAGGTTAGTAGTAAATGGTTTAGTTGGGTGGTATTGAGTTAATGCTATTAAAGCATCAAGCGTATGCATACCTTCCCCACCATGAGAAATAGCATCTTTAATTAACTGCTTATGTTCAGCTGTACCATTACCTTCCTGTACTGCTTTAAGTGCTTCAACACCTGCTTGTACAGTTTCATTATTTATTAGTAATTCAACTTCTAATAAAGTTTTAAGGGCCGGCTGTGAATCTACATCTAAACCAAAAGCTAAACCAATAGCATAACGGAACTCATCCCGGAGCTCTGCAGTATCGATTGTAGTTTCCCAGGCTTTAGCACCAAATACATGGCGGTGTATTTTACTTTTCTGTAAAGAGATCGTGTTACTGGTATCACCAATACGACCATTTTTCCAAGCTTCATACTGGAAATATACTGATTTAGTTAAATCATCAGCATGCTCTTCTTGAAAATTAAATATGTGCCCAATCTCACGCTCGAGAGCTTCGTTCTTACCTATAGCGTTATCCTGCTCAGAGATATGAACTGTGTTTTCAATATCATTGTTGTAACCATTAATTTCTAATAGGTCTGCTTCCCCTAAGAAATCAATTACATCAAACATATTTTGTTTAGCAGACCACTCGACTGCTTGCATTTTAACTATTGTGTCCTGAACATCCTTAGGTACATTTTGGTTAGTACCTTTTTGTTTCTTAGGTGCATGCGTAGATTTCTCAGTAAGTGGTTTGACTTCATATGATTCGACCCCAAATAATGATTCAAGCAAACCTTTACCATCTTTTAAACTATCACGAATATAAGTGATCTTTTTAGATGGGTATAAACGATTAAGTTCAGCTTTACCTGACTTCGGATTTATTTTTGTATTATTTACTTTTATAAAATTAGATTTAGATTCGTTATTTTCAGAGATACCTTTAAACTCATCTGCTTCAATTGTTTTTTGACTTACAAAATCATTATTCAACATAGCAGTAATAGCTAACTCACCTAGAGATAACTTTAATCTTGCTTCTAATTTACCGTCAGTAGTTACTTTAGTTTGTAACCCAAGCTGCTTATAAATATCATTACCAAGTAACTCCGCTAAACTATTACGAGGTGTTCCTGCATGTTGTAATAACTCTCGCTCGTCAGGTGTAATGTCTATATTATCTTCATATCGAAGTATTTTACGAATTGCTTCGTCATCATTAAATAGTGTACGACTACCTTGAGTACCTAACCAATTATAAGAACTGATAGCTGCAGCACTTAGTAAGTTTTTGTTAAGTGTACGGTTACCATCCAGATCCACTTGGATCAGATAACCTAACGGATCTTTAACTAAATCTTCATCATAAACTAATGAGTTCTTAACTAAGAACTTAAGTAATGGTTTAGTAGCTTTATCCCCTAAAACCGTATTAGTAAATAAAGTATTGAATTTCTGAAGCCCAGTGAGCGTAGCGGTCTGGGGTTCAGATAATTCACTTAACTTATTAGTAACTTTATCACTAGTTAAATTATTAAATAAATCAGGCACTACATTAAGTAGTCCTGTTAGTTTCTTAGTACTACGTTGTAATAAACTATCACTGGTATGCTTATAATCTTCATCAGATAATTTTTGTTTAGTAGCTTTTAAGCCGTTCACTAAAATAGATTCAGCAATAGCACTTTCTGCACTGAACTCTACTGTCTTGTCAGTCTCTGAGTCACGTAATTTTTTGACTTCAGATTTAATCCAAGTTTCAGCGTCCTTACTAAGGGTCGTTTTACTCTCAGCATTTAATACATCCTCCAGACGTTTAATTATCTTCTGACGATGAGCATGTGCTGCAGGATTAGATAATTCCAGTCCAGCTAACTCATCACGGTAATTACCCACCTTATTATCAGTAGGTGCTGTAGTTTCTTCAGTAGTACCTGTAACTCTACTTGCTTTAGTCTTCTCAGATCTACGTGTAACAGACGCAACAAATTGAGCCAAGTTATCTGCAGCAGCAGCCGATACTTCCTCACCCTCAGCAATACGTTGAATTCTAGCTTCTACATTCGCACGTTTCTTAACTTGAGCTGGGGTAATATCTTTATCTTCAATATTTTGTAAGCCGGCTAATATAGGAGCAGCATTACTTTTATTGATTCTATTTACCGGTAAATTTTCTGCAGCTTTTCTTTCCGGTAGGGGGTAGCCTTCATTATAAGCAGCCTGAGCTTTCTCTTTGGCTACTTTCAATCCAGCAATATCATTCTTAACAGCAGCAATAAATTTAGGAGTACGTGCATTAATAAAATATGGTTTCTTACGGCCCGGCCAATCTACAGTAGTCTCACCAGTAATTTTTCCTGAGGAGTCTGTAATTGAAGCTACAGCAGTTTCCAATAAGTTTAATTTCTTTTCCTGGCTTGCCTGGAATGCAGATAATTCATTAATAGTACTTTTAGCTGTTTCAATATCTCCAGAATTCACTGCAGTTTGAACAGTTTCCAATTGCTCTGTAATACCTTTAAAGCCTTCACTACCCTTAGCAATATCATTTGATACTTCAGAGAGTGTTTTAAGACTTTCTTTATATTGCTCCACCTGAGCAACTTGCTCTTTGGTAGCAACATCTTGGAATATTTTACTTTCTAAAATTGCATCAACTTCAGCTTCTGTAATCTCATTTGAAGTTTGCATAGACGCAAGTGTACGCTCTACAACTTTATCAGTAATAGAATCTGTTTCATTAGCAGCAGTAATAGTACGGACCGCTTCCTGAGTAGTTACACCATGCTCTTCTTTATCCTTAAGAGATTTATGTATCTTAAGCATATCTGTGTAAATTTCAGTATTACGATCATCTTCTTCTAAAGCTTTACTTTGCTCAGCTCCCTCTAATTTAGAGGTACGATCAGATACTTCTATTAATGCAGTACGTAACTGGTTTAAGTGTTCTTTGCGTTTATCAGCAGATAACTCTGTAATATCTAAATTAGTTATTGTATTAATAACTTTATCTGGATCATTACTTTCTACAGCTTCGGTAATAACAGCCTCTTTATCTTTATTAAGAGCACTCTTAAATTTATCAGTAGTAGAAGCTACTGCGTCTTTAGTAGTAATGCCAGCATCAATAGTTTTACCAATATTTTCTGGTAAATCTTTAACTGCTTGTGCACCGGTACCACCAACTACACCAGAACCTAAACCAAGTGTTCCTGCCACATAAGCTTTTTTCTGTACGTCCTTATCAGTAAGTACATCTAAATCTTGTTGGCCACCTAACTCAGCCAGTATAGTTTGTGAGCCTTCTTCTATTGGTTCCGCTGCACCACCTTTTGCTCCTCGAGCAACGGTAGCTGTTAGCGGTATTTTATCTACAGTTTTAACACCTGCAGCTGCAGCTTTCATAGTAGTACTAACAATTGGATTTGCTGCTAAACTTTTTAAACTTTGGTTTACAGCTAAACCTAATGGGCCAGTACCTAATGCCTTATCGAATACTGGTTTGCCTAAAACAATTTTAGAAGCTGCGGTATCAATTAAAGTAGCAGCTACACTGGTACCAAGAATTGTTGCAGACTCTTCTGTATTTGGTTTACGACCATACTTCTGCTCAAATATTTCTGTAGACTCTCGAGCATTTTCCCCAGTAATAGCAATAAAGGTAGCAGCACCCTGCATACCATTTTTAGCAAGAGCAACCATCTGAGGTAATGATTGAGCAAATTGCTCTGCAGCAGCCACAGGATTATTTTTAGCAGTAACTAGCATGTTACCGACACCTTCAATAAATCCTTCACTATCTTCAAATGCTTGGCCAGCTTCAGCAGCAAATTGATTAACTTTAGTTTGGTTATAAAGAGGATCTGTTAATTCAGTGAAATCAGCATCATAACCATTTTGCTTACCAGCAAATAACTCTGTAGCTTTATCTACAACATCACCGGTACCTTCAGCAATTTTCTGAAGAGCAGAACCCTGGTATGCTTCATCCAAAGCTTCATAGCCCGGGATATTTCTAGCCAGGGTGTCAAGACTTCCAATAGTTTTATCATACTGCTCAGAGATGAATTCCGGAGCTTCAGTAAAAGAATCTGCTAAGGCGCCTAAACCATGAACTAATGCTCCACCGACATTTACTGTTCCACCAACTAAGGTATCTGCAGTTTCGTCTGACATTAGAGCATCTGTATCAGAATGGCGACTAATACCTTTAGCATCAGCTTCCAGTCCAACACGTTGGGTACGTAAATTTTTTATTTCATTAACGAGATTTTGACGACGAAGTTCATCCTCAGGAGAGAGGATACCTAAACTTTTTTGTTTACTCTTAGTAGCCGATTGAACACTATTGGCTTTATCATTAACTGTATTAGTTCTTGATACGTATTCTTCTAATGAATTTGTACCTTGCACTCGTGAGAGTGCATCAAATAGCTTAGTGCTCATATAGCCTCTTAATTATTATAGGGCGTTATTTATTTTATCAAGTTGTCTTTGTAAAACAGCTTCCTGATTTATATTACTTTCTAAAGCTTTAGCGCCTGATAACTTATCGATTTCTTTATTAAAACCAGTTAAATCAAAATTACCTTGGAATGAAGATTTAGAGAATTTACCTAGAGTATTCAATACAGAATCAACTGGAAGACCTTTACTAAATGCGTTATTTAATGCATTAAAAGCATCTTCTCTTTCTGTAGTACCAAACCAATCGAAAGTATCATCTTCAATAACACTATTGATTAACGAAACACGTTTAGCTGGATCAGCAAACCCAGCTTGGAATTCTCCCCGCATAAGTTGTAATTTATCATCGATCTTAGCCTGACGTTCTGCTTTATTACGAGCAGCAGCTTCTTGCTTAGCTATACCGGTATCAGTTTTAAGTTTCTGTAATCCAGAAGTTACTTCACCAGATTTTAGGTACTTCTTAGTAAAGTTAAATAAGGAAGCTTGATCAATTTTACCATCTGCATCTTTCTTAATTTTTCCACTAGACAGTGCACGATCGATAATTTTATCATCAGTTAAGCCAAATGAATTACGTAACTGTTTAAAGTTAGCTGCTTCCTCAGCTGGACTTAGTTTATTATCTGCAACATTCTGTTTATTAACACTAGTAAGAAATGCAAAAGTATCATCTAATGAGGATGTACCATCAACAATATTTTTAATAGCTGAGGTATTACTACTAATAATTCCAGCGTTAAACTCACGAATATTTCTTTGACGGTTATCTTCATTAACCGCACTTTGAGTTTGTTGGTTAGCTAAGCTAGCACGATTTAAATTATTCTCCCGGGAACTCTGTAAATAATCCCGTGTTAAGTCAGCATCAGATTTAGTTTGTAGTCTGTTACTAGCAGTATTTGCTGCCTTACTTAAACCAAGAAAATCTACATTCGAACTCTTATCTAAACCAGCAATCTCATTAGTGATAGCCGCAATTTCATTTGCAGATTTAGCACCACTCAATCTTGTTAAGAACGGGTCTGTACCAGCTTTACGTTCAGCAGTGTCCTCTTCAACTTTAAGAGCTTGATAACTTTCAGCTGCTTTACCGAAATCATCGAAAGCTCTATTGAATACACTACCAGCATTCTTTAATGCAGCGGTACCAGCATTGGTATCACCGAATACATTTTTCCAAGTGGGATTAGCCATAATCTACTCCTTAAGCTGGTAGAATAGTACCAGATACACCAGCACCGGCTATATAAGCATCTACATCAGCTTGTGTTACTTGATTGCCTTGTGCCAATTGGTTATTACGCCATTGATTGCCCATTTGACTATTAATAGTCTGAGCTTGGTTAAATAGATTAGTACCATACTCAGCCTGAGCCTGATCAAATTGTTCATTACTAAGATCAAGATTTTCAAAGCCTAAATAAGTATTAGCTAAACCACTAAAAGCATTAATACCTGCTGTCCAAGGATTAATCTGGGTAGGGGTACTACCACCTATATTGAGTCCAGTATTGCCTGGCTGGTTAGTATTACCTGGTCTCCAGTCCAAGAAGTTACCAGCATTACCAGGTGAACTAATATTAGTACCTGGTAAATTAGTATTAAATGTGCCATTTCCCCAATGAGAGAATGAATTGCCGTTCATAAGAGCGTCCTCTTAGTAAGTTTTCAATAGTATATCAGTTAATAATCTACACTACTAACGGATAATACCTGGTTTAAATTCTGGTAATTTAAGAGCATTGTCTACATAAGACTCAATTTGACTTAATGCGAGTACTCCAGGGTTACCGGTATGTACGGTTCTACTATAAAATTCAGTTGGTGACTCATAAGGATTATTCTCTACAACTTGCAATACATCATATACTTCCAGATCACTATCAGAATACGGATCTAAACCAGCTTGTATAGCATCGAGTTCATCCTGCTGGTCTTCATAGGTAGAGTTGAGATCTGCAAAATCTTCATTTAAAGTCTCAAATTGATCGGCTATATCAATAGCTGCTGACTGCCCTACAGAACTTACACCAACTAATAACTGATCAGCAAAAGATAATCCATCTCTACCACCACCCCAGTTATAGAAGGTACCGATTGCATGTAATGTTACTGCAGTATTACGAGCATCTACATCATCTGGTTCTATGTCTTCTAAAATATCTTCTAATACAGCATCGAGAGCTGCCTGTATTAATAATGTTTTGCCTAGCTCCCATAGGAAAGTACTTAAGTTGCCTGAACCACTAATTAAAGAAAAAATAGCTAAAGCTTTAAATGCAACATCTACTAAACCAATAAACCTTGGGGTTTCATACCACTCTAAATATTGAGAGTCTTGAGCGTAAATAACTAAATGCAATGTTTCATATATTAAATCTTGTTCTTCAGTTAATTCAAAAGAATCAATCATATTATGAGACACTGGAAGTATAAAATTATTCCTTTCCGCCTCATCTTCACTTAAAGCTACAAGTTTAGTTTTAGCTTCCCCTGTTGCAATAGATACAATTGAAGTAACCATGTATAAACCATGAACTTTTAATTCATGATACGTTGTTTCTGTAATTTGGTATTGTATGGTCATATAACTTAATATATCACCACCAGTTTCCTCATCAGTTTCTTCATCAACAACTATAGGCTCATTAGGTAAAATAGTATGTGATACCGTGCATTCACCTAAAGGACATACAGTACCTAAAATATCTAATGTTCTGGTTATATAGTTATATCTAACAAGAGTATTATAATTTTGTTCTTGCACATGATAAGTATTAGCTGGTTTAGGGTAATCAGCATTATTATATGTTGTTATATCTATAGCTAAGTTAGTGAATAAGTTATTAAATAATAAAAATAATAACTGTTTACCATGTACAGTATCAGTATAAACATTTAAACCAAATAATATAAAGACATCACTTATTAAATCTATATCTGGATTATCATGAATACTATTTAATATAGTATCTAAATTTATACCAACTTTCCTAAGTAATTCATACGTAGTTAAATACTCGGGAGAAAGTAAATCATTATTTATACTTACGTTATTTTCTCTTACAGGAACAATAGATAACATTCCAGTACCATCGGTACCACTAGCCGGCACTATATTTAATGCTGGATATGTTCCTAAAGCTCTTCTGTATATCCATACTTTATTTACTGTAGGATCCGAATCTAAAGAATAAATCACAGTGTAATAAAATTCTTCTAATGGTTTAAGAATTCCAGTAATAGTAGTTGTTTGACCATCTTCTACAACATTTGATGTTAACCCAGTATTAAATACACCATCATTACTACCATCCCCAGGTTGTTGAGTAACTACTGGAGTACCATACGTAGTTGTAACATCTGGAGGGTTGGTACCATCATCAACAGTAACTTCTGTTTTTTCAGTAGTGGTAGTTGTTTCAGTACCACCTACAGTATTAATAACAATATCCAGTGATATAACTGTTGTTGTAATTATTACGTTAGAAAAATTAGCAATATATTCTGTACCTAAACCATTAAGTTCAGCACCGGTGTATAACCAGTCAACACCAGCTATATTACATACACCTGTATGATAATTAAATATTTCACTTTCTTGTAAATACCAGCGTACCCAGTTATCCATTTTCGGAACAGCAAGACGTACAAATGAAGAAGTTACAGGTTCTAACTCAATGGAAGCTATAACAGTTTCTACATCACTTTTTCTGGTGTCAGAATAATTTAAAGTACTAGTAGGTATGCCATGCACATAAGTATTAGCACCGTAATAAGCGTAACTTCTTAAACTAGCGCTAATACCGGTAACATACTCTCTTTTAAAACCATCAGCTATAGATTTATTATCAATAGCATGACGGAATATGATTCCTTGTATAGGATTTTTAGGGGGATCACTTATTAATGGTACTGTAATAACTTCAACTGCAACTACAGTCTCACCTTCAATACCAATAATACCCATTATATCTTCAATGGTATCATCAACAAATCCAGTAAAACTATCCCAGTTATCTTCTCCAACAACTGGTTCAATAATTTCTTCTTCTAACCAGTCCCAGGCATCTGAAAAGATATCACCCATTATTAAGCACTTAAACCATTTTGTGCATCTGTAATAATTGCATCAATAGTAGCGTCACCCATTTTAGTACTTGGATTTATAGCAGAACCATCCACAGATTTACGAACTGCCCAGTTATCCATCATGATTTTAAGTAATTTCTGTTCCGCATCACGGTCGAAACCAGCTGCTTGTTTATCATATAAAGCTTTCTGTGCACCGACAGTACCAGCAACAGGAGTTAGACCATCAGATATTGTATCTGCTGTTTGAGCAAATTCAGTTTCTTTCTTCTGTGCAAGTAATGCTGCTTCACCAATAATTTTAAGTGCTGCTTCAACTTCAGTAAGAATCTTTTTATCAAGTAAGTTTTCTTCTTTACCTACTTTAAGAGTTTCAGCTGCAGAACGTGCAGTATCTTGAACAATTTGCAATGCAACTTTTAACTCAGTTGCTGCTTTATTATCTATTAAAATTTTCTCAGCATTAGATTTAGCAACTTGTGCTATTACTAATAATGCATTTTCAATTTCAGTTAATGCTTTTTTATCTATTAAAGTTTTTTCAGCATTGGCTTTAGCAGTGTTAGCAGTAACTAATAAAGTATTTTCTACCTCAGTTAATAACTGCTGACCTATTAAAGCTGTTTGAGCAACAACACGATTTAACTCTTCTACAGTAAGTAAACGTTGTTGATCAACATTTAAAGTATTAGCAGTAGTAAGTTTAGTATTCTCTACTTCAGTTAGAGTTTGTTGTTCAATTAAGTGAGCTTGCTTATCTGCAACATCTGCTCCTAATATAAATTGAGCAGCAGTAGACATTACAGTTTGCATAGAGCCCAGGTAAACATTAGCGTAGTCAGTACCTTTAAGTCTTTGTTTGTCCCATTGATTATTTAAGTGAGCTTCCACTGAAGACATCAATTTTTCAAACAAACCCTCACCATCTTTATCACCGGTGGTTAATTCTTTAATAGTTACTTCTGGCATAATGTTTCCTGGGTTAGTTCATTATCGGTCTATTGAACCTGATAATGCTTGTTGTGATGCCAATTCTTGTAGCTCTTCAGATGTTAAAGGATCCATTAATTCTACAGCGAATTCCTTAACTAACTTTGGCTCAACAATCTGGTTACCGCGTGGACCCTTACGTTTAACAAACGCTTGGTATCGACGTTCTTTAATTGTTTCATAAATAATACGTGGTACATGCCAACCTTCATCAGCATCAAATGGTATAAACTTTTTAAATGTACCTAACTTACTTGAACCGACAGAGATAATTTCACCGGGCCAATCCTTTTTATTAGGATTCATACACGCTACACGCACACGTACTAGCTCAGAACATTTCTTTTTCTTACGAGCCATTAACTGACGAGGTGTTAGATTTTCCAATAAATTTTCTAATTTTTCTTTGCTCTCAGCTTCCTTAGCTTCTTCAATGCTTGGTTGCTCAGAAACAGGGGGCTTGTCTTCTAACTTAGCCGCAATCTTTGTTTTTAACTTATCAACACCAATATTAGGATGATATTTAATACCCATTAAATCTGCCTGAGATTTAAGAGCAATTAATTCATCAGTACCGGTTGTTTCTTCTACTACATTTTCTTCTTCTGACATTTTGTTGCTACCTTTTAAAGAGGGTGATACCTCTGTTATTAATAAAGGATCGGCCCCTTACCCTCGCGGGTGGGGCCTCACCATATTACTTACTGATTACAGCTCAGCGATAGTTTTAACTACTGCTAAACGCTCAGAGCGTAAGATCATAGTACCGTAGTACCACTTGATGCTGTAGAAACCAGTCTCACCATATGGATCAGTGCGATCATGAGTTTCATCAGGCTTCTTGTGCTTGATCTTGAATTTTACAGTTTTACCATCAGTCTGGAAACCGATAGTTGTAAAAGACTCAGAACCAATTACTAACATTGGGAATACGTCATACTTACCATTAGTTTCATGGAAAGAAGTACTCAATGTAGTTACAAGTGCACCTGCACCTTCCCACTTCATCATTTCAGGAACAACGATGATGCGGAAGCCGGCTACAGAACCGATTTCACCGCGAGCAATATCACCAGCGTTAGCATAATGCTGAACCGGGATGAATGCCTGGTTACCGTGTAAGTCTTTCATACGTTCCAGTGAAGGAATTAATTCAGAACCTACATACATGTAACGAGCAGCTGATACAGTTTTAGTATCAATCATACGAGAACCAGAGATGATCTTAGTATGCTTAGGTGTACGGTTGTTATCCAACTCAATACCCAGCTTCATTAGATCTTCATAAGTTACCGCATCATTGGTATTACCAGTACCAAATGGATCAGTATCATCATTACCTTGCAGATCACTAACAGCAGCAGCGCCACCAGTAAAGCGAACAACACCAGCGCCTTCTAACAAATCAATCTGAAGAGCATCTTCAGTCATTTCGTTAGCAGCTTTCACTGATTCAGTAGTGATGTGCATTTCCAGTTCTGCATCTGAATCGAAGTCCAGAGATTCCTGAGTGTACTCATCGAAGAAACCGAATTTCTCGATAGTGCCTTCCAGTTCGATACGTTTCATACCGACACGGTTAACACGACCACCAGTTTCTGACAGAGCTGGAAGCTTACCAGAAATAGTACCTACATCTTTGCTTGAACCATACAAAGAAACAGCACCACTAGTAGCAGCGGCTACAACGATGTCAACAGTATAAGCTACGTCAGCAGCGGCAGCAGCAGTAGCATAATCACCACCTGCATGACCTAAGGCATTCAGGATTGGAAGAGCTTTAGCTTCTGCATCTGCAAGAGCAGCAGCAGCATCAACACCAGTACCAGTTACTACAATTACATCTGCAGCATCAGGAGTGATTGTGATAGTACGAGAGAACAGGATACTGATACCAGAAGCATCGATACCTTGATCATTAATGTTACGATCGTCCAGGATTGGAAGATAATGGTACTGCTTAATTTTCTTACCCATGTTCTTAGGCATAGAACGAACATCAGCCATTTGACCGAAGTACATTTCTTTAGCAGCTTCTACAAGAGCTTTCTTATAGAACATATCCGTCCGGATCTGAGTACCTACACTCGAATCCTGGCCGTTTACTGGATCATTATAAATTTGTGGCATTTTGTTTACCTATAAATGATAGTTACAATTTACCAGCCATAGCTTTTTCGAAATCTTCATCCGACATAGCCAAAGGATTAAAATCATCCTTAGCTTTACTATTGCTGGTGCTTTTGGTCGTACTTGCAGCACGTTTTTTACTTTTACGTTTAGATTCAGTTACCTTTTTCTTAGTAGCTGTATCTTCAGTCGTAGTATCCGCAGATTTACTATCATCAGGCTTTGGATCGAATCCACCCTGAGCATTGATCGCATCACCAACATGTTTATAGGCTTCTAAGTCAGAAAGCCCCGGGAGTTTACCTAATGCTCTTTGATGATCAACAACATCCATTACACGTTTGTAAATGCCTGTTGCTACATGATCATTAATCGTACTAAGTACCTGGGGATTACTTACAGCAAAATCTCTGCTCTTATCGTCCCATTTATTTTTAATGATATCGATCGTGTCTTCAAATGAGTCTGTATCTTTGATCTCAGCAAGTACGCCATCAAGTTCCACTTCTTTATCATCTACAGTGTAATCTTCTGTGGGTTTGTAATCCGCATTAGATTTCACATCAATATCCAGTGGATCAATACCACTGTCTTTGATTAGTTTCTTAATAGCTTCCGGATCTTTTTTATCCAGATCTATTAAGTAAGTTAACTTACTTTCATCAAGTAAATTGTTGTTATCAAGCATCTTAAGTACTTTAAGACCTGGCTTCATTGCTGCCATTTTCTTATTGTAGTTAGCACCCATTTTCATGAATGTAAGAGCTTCTTCAACAGAGTTAACCTGCATATCTTTTCCGTTTGCACGGAAAGGAGCGAATAACTTAGCTAACTCTGTTTTAGCGTCAGTTTTGTCATCGTCCTCATCTTTATCAGAGTCTTTTTCTTTATCGTCATCTTCCTTGTCTGCATCAGTGTCGTCGTCACCATCTTCAGATTTATCATCCTCAGCATCGTCGTCTTCATCAGTTTTATCGTCGTCTGACTCATCATCATCAGAAGCATCATCTGCGTCTTCATCAGAATCGGACTCATCATCCTTAACATCTTCATTATCATCTTCATCCGAATCATCATCAGAAGAAGAATCATCAGACTCTTCAGTAGTACCTTCTTCAGGAATACCACCATTAGCAAGAAATTCTGTAAATTCCTCATCACCCATACTTAAAGGATCAACTTCAGTAGTTGTACCCTCTTCAGTAGTGGTGCTTGTATCTGTTTCTTCTTCAGCCATGATTATTCACCATCATCTTCATGCTGTAACTCTTGAAGAGCTTCTTCATGACTTTCAAGTGAAGCTTCCATAGCAATACCAGTTTGCATAATCGAGCTCAGGTACATACGTAAATGACCGATAGCGGTAATCTGATCATTGATAGTTTTCTGGGCTTCCGGACTTTGTTGTGAAGGTTCAGCACGTATTAACACAAGACGACTGGCTTCATCACGGAAATAACCATCACCAATAATAGTTTTCCACTCAGGAGTAGCAGACATTTTAGCCAACATTTCCATAACACGAATAGTTTCTTTCGCGTCTTCAATACTAAGTTCAACTTGTTGTATTTGTTCTTCGGTATTCATTTACATGTGTCCTCTTACGAGATAATTAATAATTAACCTAAAGCGGCTAACCCTGGGATTGGAGCATTTTCATCTCCTTTACTTTTAGGCGCAAATAAATTATCTGCAGCCTTAAGGTCTAACTGAGTTCCACGATCGTGATCTTTTATATCAAGGTCACGTTGATGCTTCACACCAGTCTCTTGCTCGAGAAAATCTAAATCTTTTTTGTCAGCATCACTGTTAAGATTCTTAGCTTTAGCTTGCTCGGTTTGAGTCTTAGCTGCTTTGAGTCCAACATCGACTGCGTTTTCTTTACCTTTAGCCTGTTCATTGAACACTTGCGCTTTGAGTAATTCTACTTCAAGTAACGCTTTCTGTTGTGCAACAGGGTCAGGTTGAGGTTCATAGTCTTCGATCTGCTTAGAAAGAGTAGGCATTTTTCTAAGTCGAGCAATATCTGTTAGGACCATTTTGGAAATACCTGGGTCGATATTGTTGCCCATAGTTTGTAGCATAAATGCTAATTCTTGGGCTTTTTCATTATCGGCTTCCGCAGTACTAATAGATAACTTGAGATCAAAGTTACCTTCCAAATCGTCCCTTCGGATTTTAATAAATTGTTCATTGGTAACCCGAACTACTTCTTCTTCATCCAGGAATTCAGCATTCATGCTGATAAATTTACGACCAATTTGTTTTATACCTTCAGCAAGTCTGCGAAGGATATCTAATTCACGTTTAGATGTAGCATCAAGCGCACTACGTATACCAGTAGCTGTTGAGCCAAGTGCTGCACCACTAATACCATTATGGAATGCTTTAACACCGGTTAAGCTTTCAGCTTCAGCATTCTGCATGTTTAACATTACTTCTGCAGACTTAGGTATTTCTGGGTAAGTATGCATATGGAATACCTGGCGTGGATCTACATTACCATTAAACTCATAATCCATACCTTTATCGAACTTACGCTTATTAGTTACATCTAAAGCGTCTTTACGAATACCCATTTGACCTGAAGCACTTCGACCCATGATATCTATCATTCCACGAGTTACAGCACCAACTACTTTCTGATTATCTTCAAGAAGCATACCATCTGGCTCACCATATACAGATTTACGTACTGGTAAGTATTGAGCAACAACAAATGGTAATTTTTTATCTGGGAATGGGGCTTTCTCCATACGAATAATTGTTCGGTTTACATAAGTAGCAATAATAGGGACTAGTTTGTTGTCACCTTCAATATCCCAATAGCCCCAGTATTCTTTAGCTACGAATAATTTACGGGCATCATCTTCAAAGTTGAAATTGGTAACATCATCTGACTCATGATCAGGAGCACCTAATACTGTTGTCTCGGATAAGTTAATGCGATCCAAGTTAAAGTAACGGTCATCTCTTTCTAATTCAGAAATAGAAGTCTCAAAACTTTTAATTACAAAACGAGCTTTATCCATATCACCATGGCATGAAGGATCAATCACTACATTTTTATAATTAAGCACTTCTACAGTAGGTTGGTTTCTAATAGTAACCATCTTAGTAACTGGACGAGTACCAATCTGTATTTGTTCTACAGGTGGTTGCCCGGCTATTTGTAGCTCAGCACGTTTTCGAATATCAGTAACTACCTGAGTACGAAATACTGGTTCTTGAATTACACGTTCTTCTTCTTCGAAATCCCAACCAGTTTGTACAATTACTGTACCTTCATCTACTGCGGTACGGATATACTCATCAATAAAAGATACTTTATTAATCTTAGTATTAAATTGATTATTAAGTACTAAACCATTCTGTATTGCTGCCTGCTTATCTTCAAAAGATACAGGAGCGGTATTAAAGATGTCTTCAGTACTAAGGAATGGCTCAGATAAACTGGCATAGCGCCATTCAGCTTGTTTACGTATTAGTTTAGGTGCAACACTGGATCTGCCCTTAACTTTCTTAATTTTTGCAGAACCTTCAACATTAAGATTATCTATCCATGTCTTAATTTTAGTTGTTTGTGTCTCATGAGCAGGTTTAGCGTTATCAAAGTCGTTACTAAAGTCTTTAATAGTTGGAAGATTATCCCAGTCAGGTAAACCCTTCTTAGTATCTTCATCACTAATATCAACTTCTTTATTACTTTGTAGTGCCTGGTTAGCTTCGTTCATAGTTACTCTTAATCATTAAGTAGTACTAGCTAGTTATATTGCGAACTATACCAGTAACATTAGTGTAGTACAAACAACAACTTATAGTTAATTGTTTATCCTTTAGGCTACCTTTAGGTATTATATTAGTAATCATTTTCATCTTTAAGTTTATTTACATCAATAATAGATCTAAGAGATGCTTCATCATTAGCACCATCAATATCTATCTGTAATGCAGCATCTTTTTTTCTTATATCTTCTCTAGCATTCTCAGCTGCTACTAAATCAGTGCCGGGAATATTCTTAACTATGATGTCATCATATGGTTTAAATTTCTTATCTCGTACTAATCTACGCATAGTATGTGTTAGTTCTTTTGCTTTAGTTACATCTAAACCAATAAAATCTTCAGGATTACTATCATCCCAGGCATTCCTAAAAAGACGATCTTTTGGTAGTTCATTAATAGTAGCCCTACGATAAGACACTGTTCCTTCTGGTAGGGCTACCTTTATTAGATCTTCATAGGAAATACCATCCCCACCTTGAAGTACTCCTACAGACCCATCTTCCATTGTAATAATGACTCTTTCTAATTCATGGTTCATCTTAAACTCCAAAAAATACAGCTGAATTATGAACATTATCTACTGCTGCTCTACTTGTACCTGCACTTGTCCAGTTAGTCTCTAATCGAATTTGTGAAACAGTTTTTAATAGAGAATCATTATCCATTTCCATTACATGTGTAGAACCAGTCCCAGTTGAGTTTGAGGTTGTTTGTCCTATAAACACGTAATTTATATCAATGAAATTTGCACTAAAGGTTATTGTAGGTTTGCCTGTACCTGAATCAAGAAATGCAGATATTCCGTAACTTGCATGCATAGCAGCTGTACCTACCATACTGAATTCTAGCCAGGCATGTGGGGCCAATTGTGTAGCTTCCATAGCTACTGCTCTCCATTCAGGTTTGGGAGCTATTTCATTACCTTGTGAATAGTATAAAGTGCCACTGTTACTCACCCAGAAACCACCTGCTATTCCAGTATGAGTAGGCTTAGGTGTATAAGCAGTTGGCCATAATTGTAAAGCACAACCCTGACTGGTTGTTTGATCATTCTTTATTGTTACAACTGATTTACCTGTACCGGGGTTACCTTGTAACCAAGCAGCTTCAATTTCATTACCTAATACTTTTAATGGTATTATGCCCGTGAGTAGGTTACCAAAAGTTCCTCCAAATTGGGCTATAACTTCATCACCATCATGATTTGAAAGACCAATACTAGCTATAATATCGTTGTATGAGCCATTAAGTCGGGTGACTACTAACTCATTCCTATCTTGTAATAAAGCTATTCCTTCACCTTGTGCAATATACGTACCTGAAGGTAAGGAAGTAAAACTCCTATTCGTTATACCAGTTAGTGTAGTAGCGGTTTTACCTGTGTAATTAAATTCATCTCTTGATACACCATCACCGGGTACAATTACAGCTTTACCTGAAGCAGTAAAATCTGTGGTATCTCCGACATCTATTGTTGTAGCACCTGCTGCTGTCACAGATGTTGTTAGAGTACCATTTCCATATACTGTAGAACCTTTAATACTACTAGCTTCCATAGTAGTACCAGTAATAGCACTACCTGTTATGTTTCCTGTAACAGTTAAGGCTGTACCATCCCACTGTAGGCTATTATTAACATCTCCAATATTAAATTTATAAGCACTACCACCAACAGTATCCCAACCTAAGAAAAATCCAGCATCAGTATCTGCAAATGATGATTTGTAGTAAGAACGTATACCCCCACCATCAGTTATACCATCACCAAAAACTACGCCACCTGAAGTTATTGAAACTGTAGCTTCAATTTCATCAGAAGTAACATCTGCATTACTCGGTGGTTTAGTACCAGTTAAAGCACTATAAGCCAAGCTATCCTGAGTAGCTAATGCGCCTTGTCCCAAAATAGCCGCTGCATCTAATAAGGCATCAGAAATAGTGCCGGTAAAAGTTATACCAGCTGTACTAGTTATTAGAGATACGTTCCAGCCATCATCCCATTGAGATAAAGCAAAGTTAGAATAGCCTGCTTGAAAATCTCTAACAGAGATCTTTGGATAATCCCATATACCTATATCAGTTTCATCTCCAATAACAATACAGCATTTAGTTCCATCATGCCCAAACCTAACTGTGTTATTAGCTGTTAAGTTTCCAAATATTTGAGCAAATTCTTGATTCCAGTTAGTAGAGGTTGAATAGTTATATCCACCTAACGCTATAGAAAATGAAGCGCCAGCTGCATACTGAAATACATCCACCACCATTTTCATCATGGTGCTAGTCCATGATTGCGGTAAAGTTATCTTGATGGCGCCATCTTGATTATTTGCGTTAATACTTAGTGATGCCCCTACCGGTCTCGCTATTGTTAATACGTTATTATCTGTAATACCATTAGATACTCGATAGTCTGTGTAGTCAGTTACATCGGCATTATCAGCAATACCAGTAAGTTTCGTACCTTCTGCAGCATTGACATCAGATAAGGAAGTAGGAATACCAGTTATATTAGCGTAACCAGTAGAGCCAGCACCAATATTAACAGTACCTGCAATATCTAAAGAAACACCATCCCAACGCACATAATTAGATGCATCACCTACATCTAATACATAAGCAGCTTCAGTAACATCCCAACCTAAATAAACACCTCCAGTAACATCACCGTAAGCATCTTTAAGATAAGTATGTATTGCAGCTGTACCATTTAATACGATACCACCAGAATCTACTATTACAGTAGCATCCATAGTTTTCTTAGTATCATCAGCTCCATCGACTATTGGATTATACGGAGTCCAGTCAGTGGCTTGTTTACCCTTTTCAAATTTAACATCATAAACAGTAACTGCAGCAGTTGGATTAGTTGAAGATGTAAGTTTAAAAAATCTTAATGCAGCAGTGGCCATATTTGCATTTGCTGAATTAAATACGAATTCAAACTTAGTATCAGTCGTAGGGACTGTTACCAGAAACTCTGGCAAGGTATCAGGGTAAAGATCTAATCTAAAGTCTGCATCAGCTATAGTACTGCGAGCCCAAAAAGAGCAAACATAATTAGTATTAATTTGTAATGGTGGTAAGTCGAAATTCATTAACTGTGTAGACGCAGCAGAACTAGGCATTGTGAACCCCCAGTTTGCTAAACCTTCATTCACAACTGTTAATGATCCGGAATTACTATTAGGAGATGTTAATCCACGAATGACGTAGTTAGCCCCACCTACATCTGTCACATCAGCATTGTCTTCTGGTTTACCGGTACCAGAAACACCATCCCAGGCAGCAGTGCCACCCAGATTAGCTGTATCAGTTAATAATCCAGTCTCATCAAAACCATTACCCACAACTTCCCAGTCACCAGAAGTAGGACTTGGTGCTACCAGGGCCCGGTACTGAACTTTAGTTGAAGTGTTATAAAACAGATCACCAATACCTTCTACAGTAGTTGGGTATGCTGTACCGGTGTAAGTTGTAATTTTTCCATCAGCAGTTGCTTGAGCAGTAGCTACTTCAGCAATAGCTTGAGCTATCTGAGAATCTTGCGCATCTACCCATACTGGATCATCCCAATATCTAGCATGCATATTGTCATCGAACCAAAGATCACCATTATCAGCTGATGTAAGACCTGTAGGAGCAGTAGACTGGAAATAAGTATTAATCTTACCGTCTGCAGTACTTTGAGCAATTAATACATCTGAGTCCTTTACACTATCCCAGGTAACACCGTTATATCTTGCAGCTTCATTACCATTATCTGTGTCATACCATAGATCACCAGTAATAGGATTAAGTGGTGCGGTTGCTTGGTAAAATACAGTTATATCTCGGGTAGCTAAGGCACCTGCATCTGTAAGGTTCGCAATACCTGAACCAGCCAAGATCTTAAGATCTCCAGCAATTGAGACATTACCATTATCATCAACAGAAAAATTAGATACGTAGGAAGGATGATTATCAGCGTAGCCATTAGAATGGCGAAGCATATATGTTCCCAGAGCATCATCAATGAATCCCATCTGAATACGTGAACTACCCAAAGCCAGGCCTGATTCATCATCGTTTAAAGTACTTCCATTGGCTGAGGCGGTAAAGATATCCGCAAGAGAAACTTTCGCTGCCATAATACCAGCAGCAATTTTACCGGCTACCAATGAGGCAATACGAGTAGATGGAATAGCATCCGGTCCCATATTAGCTTCAATAAATGCTTGATCAGCTGCAGTAACACGTAAACCCCAATTACTAATACCAGGTATCTCATTTGCCTGGGTATTATGAGGATTACCATCTACGATATGACTAATAGGGGTATAACGTAAGTCTCCCCGGGCATCATTATGGTATTGGGGATGATCATCATTAGCTAATCCATAAGTAGAACTATGATTAACCAGGTATAAATCTTTAACAATAGTATCAGAAACAGTTTGGACAACTATCTCAAAACCAGACTCATCAATGAACATTTGTTCTGGTGAATCAGTAACTACTACTTGTTCTACTGAATTGTTTGGAATAGCTTGGGTAGTTTCTGTAGTCGATACTGTATGCTCTAGCCCTTCAACTATAGCTTGAATTTCCTCAGAGGTAACAGTAATTTGGTTACCATCATCAACTACAATAATACCCACAAATTATACCTTTTCTTTAAGTGTTTTATAGCATCTCACAGGTACTACGGGTATTGGCTCATTATTAGAATACTCTGTTTTACCAGTACGTAAAATAGTTTTAGTTTCTGACCCAATAGTTCGTTTAAGACTTCCAATATATTCCCCATCAGGAACTGCACTTGTATCTTCCCGAGTGACTGGAATATAGGCAATACCTAATGCAGCATTATCAGCAACAGTTGTATCTGGTGCATCAGCAATAATAGTTGCTGCAATGTCATAAGTGACACTCATAGCATTAATAGTAGATTTTTCGTCTTTCTTAAGTACTAATTCAAATACAGCTGTAGATAAATCTATAACCGGATTATGTGATACTTTCACATTAAAAGAGTCATCTTGTACAAAATCTTCACATACTCTAAGAAGTTTAGCTGGCATGATTTATCCTTATTTTACTCTAGGGGATACCCTAATATTAATAGGAGATGATGGGTACTCTTTACCAGAAATTATAATCAATGCCTGTATTTCCCATACTCCATCTGCATCTAAATCTGTAGTCACTGTATCGTATTCTAATTCACCATCTGTACCATCACCGGTAAATACACCAACTACAGTTGAAGCAACTGCTCCTTTTCGTTTTAGTATAATGTTTTTAGTGCTAGCTCCTGAAATGTCTATAGGAAATCCTTCTTGGTCTACAATAGTAAAACGAAGTTGTATGGCTTGCCCAACAAATATTAAATCTTTTTTATTAGCAATCATATTTTCATTTCCATTTTTAATTGTTGAGTTACAGCTAAATCTTCATTAATGGATTGAGTGATATAAAGATTCCCTAAATTTATAGAGACCAAAGCTACTTCTTTTGGTCCACTAGTCCATCCTCTTAAGTAGTTTAATATAAACATTAGCCTGCTGGATCAACCCCCGATATAGGGTTACCTGCGGCTGTTGTAACAACACCAGTCCAGGCAACGGTAGTATCATCTTCTTTATATACTGTAATCACGCCACCAGCTATAGTTACTTTATTTCTACCGGCTCTCACGGCATTACGTAAAGTTCTTACTGTAGTAGAGCCTGAATCAGTACCTGTTGACATATCCCGGTCAAGAATTGCATCAGCAATAGCATTACGCTCTGTTACTGATAATGTGACTTCAGCAGAGGTATCAGCCAGGATAGCATCAATAATTAGGTCTAATCGCCCTCCATTGGTCCAATCACCCTGTAATTCATTGGTATCAATAACAATAGTTGCAGTATCTTGCTTAATTGCTGCCAGGTCTGCTGCAATACTTAAACCTGCTGGAGTACCTATCTTATTCACTTCTGTTTGTACTGCGGCAATTAAAGCTGGGATATTATCAGTTTGTAATTCATTACTATCTTGAACAATTAAAGCTGTTTCTGCTTTTATTGCATCAATAAGAATTTTTAGGGCTCCTAAACCATCTACACCATTATCTAGGTCTGTTTGTACAGCAGCTATCAGTGTATTAATGTTACTCAAATCAGTAGGTATATTAAGTGGTCCTAATTCATCTAGGTAACCAGCTCTTGCAGCAGTTAACCTGGTTTCTAATGTATCAACGTAACCAACAATTGCAGCCAGGGTAGTTGGTATATCATCTAACTGCAATTCATTAGTATCGGCAAGGATGTCTGTTAATTTAGTTGAATTAGTATCGATTTCCTGTCTGATTTGTACTGCGGTTGGTGCACTACCTGCTGAACCAAGAGCAGCGATAACTTCTATCGTATCGCCGGCAGCCATTGTAAATACAGCAGGATCAGCTGATAGAGTGACAGTCTTAGTGGCGCCTGTATAAGCTGAAACTGTACCTACTGCTTTTTGAGTACTTGTCACACTGTCAGTGATAACAACAATAGCGTTGGTATAAGCATCATCGTCAGCACTACCGGCTGTAAGTGTAAAGCTGGTTTGTGTTGCTAATGTAGCAATCGTAGTACTTTGTAGTAATTGGGGTGGTGTACCACCGGCTCCAGTAATCCAGGCAGCATCCCCCCGGTCTCGAATTGCCTCAAGGGAATCTGTTGCACCAGAGAATGTGCCACCTTTAATGTCTGTTAGATGAGTTATTAAAGTAGTTAATGCACCGGCATCAGGTAATGCATCTGTAATTACTTTAATAGCATCTACCACAGTATCAACTGTAGTTAATGATGTGGCCAATGCTGCATTATCTGTACCTCGCATTGCTGCGCCATCAATATTAACAACATCTGCTGCAATAGTGTCTAAAATGGTATCTAAACGTCCTGCATTAATCCAATCTGATAGAACTGCTATTTGAGCAGCACTTGCTGGATTATGAGTTCCAGCTGCTAATGTACCCACAATACGAGTTAATAGAGTATCAATATCTGCTGGTAAATTGGCTGCTGCTAATTCAGCAAGTCTTACTTCTGTACAAACAGAAGCTAAAGCTACATTCCCAGTTAAATAACCAAGTAAAGTATCTAAATCTAAACCGCCAGCATCACTAGTAGGTAAACCGCCTGCCGCGTCTGCTGCCGCATTTGGTAAGGCTGTCATGCCTGCTCTTACACCATCAAACATATCAATATCAGTAAGCTGAATCACGCACCCGATAACCACCA
>Ga0316205_10000482_pt1 | contig 72826 bp, 66 predicted proteins | sample 3monthpyrite_MG_FD_204941 | JGI IMG/M metagenome (GOLD analysis project Ga0316205, IMG submission 204941) | Microbial mat bacterial communities from mineral coupon in-situ incubated in ocean water Damariscotta River, Maine, United States -... | ecosystem: Environmental > Aquatic > Marine >...
AGCAGAGGATGAGTATGGTAATATAGCTACTTGTGATTTTGAACTTACTGTAGAGAGTATCTTAGGAGTAACAGATCAGGCCCTTGATACAGGGATCACGATCTATCCTAACCCTGCTCGTGATATTATGAATATCGCTAACCAATCTAACATCTTGTTAGAGAAGGCTACTATATTTGATATCAACGGTAGAATTGTACAAACTATTGACCTTGCAGATATGACTACTGAGAAATCAGTGAATGTATCTCAATTGGCCTCTGGAACGTACATGGTACAGATTCAAGGTGAGAATGCTTCTACGGTGAAGCGTCTTATCAAAAAGTAAATACAAGAGTTACTTCTAAGTAACCAACCAATAAAAACCCCCTTCGCCATAGCGAAGGGGGTTTTGCTTTATGTATATATTGTATTATTCTGCCAAAACACCTTCGGTGTCTAGCACGGGAATATTTGTTACATGATCTTCAGAAATACTAAAGGCTTTAAAGGTAAAATTGCGTTCAAATAGTTTTCCTTCCGCAAAAAAAGTCACGAGATATTCATTGGTAAATCCAAGGACTTCTTCTGAAATGAATTCCACCTTAGCGCCTGTCTTTGATTTCACGTTCCCTAAACCGTGACGCAGTACTGAGGTCTTTCGGTCATCGCTATTACCCCTTGACATAACAAGTACGGCATCAATGTCATCGGCTCTGTTATTGATTAGATAAACGTTCCAATTCTGTGCTAAAAAATCCTTGTCCCATTCTCTTACTGCCACAATCATGACATTCCTAGCAATAGGGATTTGTATATCTTTCCTCATAATGAAAAAATAGTCTTATTATTAAAAATCTTGTGTGTGTTTTATTGAGAACTTTTAAACTGTTCTAAGAAGCGAATATCATTTTCGCTGAACATTCGTATGTCTGGGATTTGATGTAAGAGCAGCGCAATTCGATCTATCCCCATTCCGAAGGCGAACCCTGAATATTCTTCTGGGTCAATACCGCAATTGGTAAGTACATTGGGGTCCACCATTCCGCAACCCATAATTTCCAACCATCCAGTACCTTTGGTCATTTTATAATCGGTTTCTGTTTCAAGTCCCCAATACACATCAACTTCGGCGCTTGGTTCTGTGAATGGAAAATAGGATGGACGCAAGCGTATTTTAGATTTGCCAAACATTTCCGTTGTAAAATACTGAAGTGTTTGTTTTAGGTCTGCAAAGCTCACTCCTTTATCTACATATAGTCCTTCTACTTGGTGGAAGAAACAATGTGATCTTGCTGAAATGGCTTCATTACGGTATACTCTTCCTGGTGAAATTGTACGTATAGGAGGTTGATTGTTCTCCATGTATCGCACCTGTACCGAGGACGTATGTGTACGTAACAATACATCTGGATTGGTTTGTATAAAAAAGGTATCCTGCATGTCTCTTGCCGGATGGTATTCGGGCAGATTAAGTGCCGTGAAATTATGCCAATCATCCTCTACTTCGGGGCCTTCAGAAACATTAAATCCGATGCGAGAGAAGATCTCTATGATTTTATTCTTTACAATAGAAATAGGGTGTCTTGAGCCCAACTCAATAGGTTCTCCTGGGCGAGAAAGGTCGCCATAAAGGCCTTGCGTGTCTTCTTGACTTTCTAAGGCTTGCTTCAATTTGTTCACGGCATCCTGAGAAGCATTTCTCAAGGTGTTTACTACCTGACCGAACTCTTTCTTCTGATCCTCGGGAACATTCTTAAATTCGGCAAAAAACTCTTTGAGTAATCCTTTTTTACCCAGATACTTAATACGAAAAGCTTCTATCTCTTCTTTACTTGTAGATGTAAAAGCTTCTACTTCAGCAATGTGCTTTTTAATCTTATTAATCATACCTCAAATTTCATGCGAAGCGCAAAACTACATAATTTCTATTCAATCACTTCTTTTTCCAAAAAATACTGAACAATAGCTTCTTTCATAAGCACACTTTGTTCTCCTGCTTTAAGTGGAGGCAATTGTGCTACTACTTTATAATGTGGCCAACCTTCTTTATCAAAATAATCGAACTCATAATATCCAAAGGGTTCCAACAATCTGCAAATTGCAATATGCATAAGGTTGAGTTTTTCATCCTTTTTAAATTTCCTGTGCAATTGCCCTAACTCTTGAAGTCCTATTATATAAATAATAGCGTCCAAGTCTAACGTATCGCCATCAGCAAAACGGTTTCCAAGCAGTTCTACCACTGCCTCCCATCGTTGTTTTAATTGTTCGTCGCGCGCCATATACTATCGAGGTGCAAAGATACGTTTCTTAGTATGGACTTTTAGTATCTTTATCGTAAATACTTTTCTATGGGGCTGTTAGACATTATCATCGGAATTCTTCTAATAATTGGTTTTTATCGGGGTCTTAAAAGAGGCCTTTTTGTAACACTTGCTTCCCTAGTGGGGCTGGTTGCTGGGGCGTATTGTGCTGTGTATTTTTCAGATTATGCGGCTGGTTATATTTCCCGTTGGTTTAATTGGGGTGAAAGAACCACTAATATTGCCGCCTTTGCCGTTACATTTGTGGCCGTAATTTCTCTTGTTTCCATGGCAGGTAAATTTCTCACCAAGATAGCCGATATGGCCTTTTTGGGGTTTTTAAACAAACTACTAGGTGGTTTGGTGAGTGCCGTAACCTACGCCTTTATTTTGAGTGTGCTTTTTATGTTTATGGCTAGCTGGGACGCCACTGAAGATCTTATTCCTGATGAGAAAAAAGAAACTTCAGTGTTTTACGGCCCAATAGCATCGATTGCACCCTTCGTTCTTCCTTATATTCTGAAAGAGGTAAAGTTACCCGATTCTGAGGAAGAAGAAGATACATCTTCTCAGCGCTAATCGTGTTTTACGTCTTCTTTGATGAACACCATTGCTTCCTTAAACGTTTCAAAAATATGTTCTTTTGGAACAAGGTCCGGAATAATATCAATCCCCTCCATCATATAACAGGGTTGTTCTTGTAAGCCATCAAAAACAACTGTGATATCTCTGTTGGATAGATCCATAATTACTTCTTCCATGGCATATAGGCCCGATTGATCCATATAGGGCACCTTCTCCATACGTATAATAACGTGAGAAGCTTCTTTAGGTATTTCGGTGGATAGCCTCTGAAAATCGCTCGTGTATCCAAAAAATAAAGGTCCAAATAAGCGCTTAATAAATACGTCTTTTTTAAGTCTTTCCGGAAGGCTAGTTTCGTCCTTCCACTGTTCAAGTTCATCTGCTCTTTCTAACTGAACCACCTTGGAATGTGTTGACCCCATGTCTCCAATTTTCTTCATAAAAGTAAGCGAGGCTAATACGAGTCCTGTACCAACAGCGTATACTAAATTCCAAAACACAGATAGAAGTAATACTACTAGCATTACAACCACTTCACTTCGCTGCATTTTAGGGATCGCCTTTAACCCTTTATAGTCCATAACTCCAATTCCCACTGTAACTAATATTCCTGCCAGCACAGCCGCCGGAATTTGAGATGCAATTGGACCTAAGGCCAGTAAAATAACAAGCAATAATATGGCCGCTATCATTCCAGAAAGTTTTGTGGTACCTCCCGCATTAATATTAACTACGGTACGAATGGTAGCTCCAGCTCCAGGAATACCACCAAACAGAGCGGCTATACTATTTCCAATTCCTTGACCCACCAATTCCTTATTGGGATTGTGTTTTGTTTTGGTCATATTATCGGCCACTACAGACGTAAGCAACGAATCAATAGCTCCTAAAAACGCCAATGTCATTGCTGTAAATACGTAGGGAGATATTTCACTTATTCTAAAGCTTGAAAATATATCAAGATTTAAAATGGGGAAGCCACTTGGAATCTCCGAAATAGGGTAATATTCTAGCTTTAACATATAAGCCCCAACAGATACCACCAGTAGCGCAACCAATGTACTTGGAACCTTACGCGTAATGTACTTGAACCCGTAAATAATGGCAATGGTTAACAATGCCAAAATAAGTTCTAGCCAAGCTATATTGTTAAATGCCCTTGGTAGGGTCTTTATAGTTCCCAATACACCAGAACTCTCCGCTTTTGCCAATGTAGCGGCCTCTGCCATGATTTCTTCATTGGAAATCATTTCTGCTCTACGCACCGTTTCTTTAAAATCTTCTAATACCAGTATTCCTTCTCCTGCCTCATCCAACAGGATTTTATCCAGAAGCACTTCTTCTGCCATGGGCTTAAAGCCCTCGATATAATCTTCATCACCCCCTGTGTAATAGCCAACTACTGGCAAAATTTGGGTAACCAGTATGATAACCCCAATGGCAGTCATAAATCCAGATACCACCGGGTACGGTATGTATTTAATATATTTTCCAAGACCTACTAAACCAATGACTATTTGCATAAGTCCGGCCAATAAAAAGACTATAAGGATAAAGGGTAATGCTTTCCCCACATCTCCGTCATTTAAGGCCACAATGCCTCCAATAACTACCATAGAAACGGCTGTCATAGGTGCCGTTGGCCCTGAAATTTGCGTATTAGTCCCTCCAAAAAGAGATGCAAAAAATCCAATAAAAATGGCTCCATATAAACCCGCACTTGGGCCTAAGCCCGATTGTACTCCAAAGGCCAAAGCCAACGGTAATGCTACAATTCCGGCGGTAATACCCCCAAAAATGTTGCCTCGAAAATTTGTAAATATATTTTTAAACATAAAGTATTTTTTAAAACGTTTGTTTTTACTGCACAAAATGCCTCCCTAACTCAGGAAGTCATAAACTAAACAATTACAACGTAAAATACTCAGGAGGAGGGTTGGTGGTATCGGAAAACAACTTATTCCATAAAGAGGAGTCTGTGTCCAACGGAAATAGGTTCCCGTCTGCCCATAACATATTTTCGGGTAAACTGGTTTCTTTATGGGTTTGTTTTTCGGTATCCGTAAGAGAATTATCTATAGTCTCTTCTTCAGACATTGAAAAGAAATAGGACACATCCGCATCTGTATTGCACATATTTATAACAGAAGGTGCTACCAAAAAGGAGGTAAAAAGAAGTAAAAAGAATATGTTTTTAATTTTCAAAAAATCTCTTTTTATAAAGTTATTAAAAATATCAAATTTATCTGGATGATGCATTATTCTAATGCAAAAACTACAGCGCTTTTAAATCGGAAGCTGGAATCCAACCATCTTTCCCATCTATAATTTCAATACGCACCCAATCTGCCTCTTCTTCAATAATCTGTACCTTAGTTCCTTCGTGAAGGGTAAACGCAATTTCACTTCTTAGGTTGGGTTCACTTTTGACCTCACTGCTTTCAGCAAAAATAATAGCTGGGGTGTCATTGATATAATCACCATAGGTCTTAAAAGCCATAATTAGGGTGATAAAAAACAACAATGTGGATGCCAAAGAAGTGACAAAGAACAATCTCTTTCTTCCTTCAGAAGCAGAGAAGTAGTAACACAGAAAAAGCAACACAAATCCCATCGAAAAAACAATAGACGCTACGGCCCATCCTCCGTAGGATAATATGCCCGAAATCTTTTTATACCAACTTGAGAACACCGTTTGAGGTAGCGGTTCTATGGCATCTACTGTCGCATTTTGAGCAAAGGCAAGGTTGTTAATAACCTCATCCTCATCGGGTGACAATCTCAATGCTTTTTCATAATAATAAATACTTGGCCCTATATTGTTCAACTTATAGTGTGCATTTCCTAAATTGTGATACAAGGCTACGGAATGCATGCCATTATCTACTATTTTCAACCATGCATTTATAGCATCCTGATATCTCTCTGCGCGATACGCTTCCTTCCCTTGGTCAAACAGCTGCGTATTTTGAGCCACGCCTCCAAAGGAAACCAAACAAATAAGTATGAGCAGTACCTTTTTCATTGTTCTCGGTTATTGTATTTGTTTATCTATACTCGAAATTACACTCACCGCCCTGTCATAATCTTGCTGAATAATTACATTAGAAGCTGGCGCATATCTAGCCAATTCGCAGCTTTTCAACAATCCAACAAACTGTTCTACAACATCATCTTTAACTTGTCTTTCTAGCAACAGTCCCGAAATTCGCTCCTTTGAAAACTCTGAAGTTTCAATAGTGAGTTTTGCTTTTAGATAATTGTGTAATGCTCGTTCCATGGCATCATAAAAAGCTACTTTATCTGCCATATTCTTTTTGGCTTCAGACAAATATTTCTTAGCTAATCTGTCTGCTTTCCGAAGTCGATTTCCTTGAACATCATTGCGTCTCTTTTTTCTTCTTTTTCCAAGTATGATAAACAATGGAATAAACAGAAGAGGTCCTGCTAATAGCCACCAAAACAAATTGGATTTGAAAAACAACTCTTGTGATATAGGCAGAAGATTAGCGTCAAGCATGATATACTTAAACTGATCTTTAGATAGGGTTACGGCTTTTTTATTTCCGTTACTTTCTGAAGTTTCTGTATTCTCTGCGGTTACTGGTCCATTTTCAACATTGATGACCAATTCGTTCGAAGCAACCGATTTATACGATTTGGATTTTGGATCGAAATAGGAAAAACTAAGTGGTCGTATTGGGTAGTTCCCTTTAAACTGAGGAACAACCGTATAAACCTCTGCAACGGACCCTTTCATTCCTTTGGTTTGTGTCTTAATATTATCGGATCTTGTGGGCTCATAAATTTCCAATGAGCTGGGCAACTTTGCCTTTGGAAGGTCAAACAATTTCAAATTTCCCTCTCCCGTAACTTTTACTGTTAATTCAAGTGATTCATCCGCATCCAACACCGTTTTGTTTGCAGAGACATCAAACTGAAACTCTCCCACAGCCCCTGTAAAATTATCCGGCTTGCCTTCTGTAGGTAGTGGTTGTACATCAATCGTTCTATTTCCGGCTGAAATGGTTTTGTTGACACGTGTCATAAGTCTTCGGCCAAAAAGATCTCTTCTATTTCCCTGAACATCTATGGGCACATCCAAGGTTAGCGGTTCTATATCCAACTTCCCTGTTTTTTGCGGATATAGCACCGTAGTTCTAAGAATCACATACCGATACTCTTCTCCTTTATAGGTTCCGTCATAAATCTTGAAATTCCCTCGATTGTCTATGTTTTGACTCCAGAAATCGGCGTACTTAGGAGTGTCTATCTCTCGCCACTGGCTCGTGATACTAACATCGTGAGATACATATAGCTTATACACTACCGTGATTGCTTCGTTGAGGTACGGATTGGTTTTAGATATTTCAGCAATGAGATGGACATTTTCTGAAGCTACATAATCTGCATTATTACCATCCTTGGGCTTACTAACGGCTGCAGTTACTGTTACGCTCACCGGTAGTGTTTTATAAGTTTGACCATCAATCTCAATAGTGGCCTGCCCAATGGTAAATGACCCTCTGGATTGTGGGGCTAAAAAATAGGTATATGTTTTAGAAAAACTTCTTTTCCCGTTGATATACGAATTGCTAATGGATTGGTTGGGGCCACCCACTACTCTAAATCCTTCAAAACTAGGCGGACTAAAATTATCGCCATCTTCATTCATTTCAAACTCCACACGTAACCGCTCATTCACCCCAAGTTTTTTCTTACTCACCTTAGCGTCAAAACGAATCTGTGCCTGTGTTATGCCGCTAAACAAAACAAAAAACACAATGTATGTAAGCTGTACAAGTTTCATGAGTTTACCAATCTTTGTCGGATTTTACTTTAGCTCCTTTTTGTTTTTTAGCATTTATCTTTTCCTGAACTTTCTTCTCTTCGTTGTTCATGGCTTCCAATAGGTTCTTTATTTGTTGAGGAGAAAGCTGTCCTGGAACTGGCTGTTGCTGCTGGGGTTTATCGCCTTCTTGATCTTTAGGTTGCTCAGGCTTTCCTTCTTCATTTTCATTATCTCCTTCTTTGTTTTCGTCTTTCTGATCTCCTTTGTCCTTATCTTCTTTTTCTTCTCCATCATCACCTTCTTTATTCTCCTTGTTCTCCTCGTTTTTATCTTTATTCTCTTCTTCGTTCTTGTCTTTGTCGTCTTGCTCTTTGTCATCATCTCCACCACCGCCGTTTTCGTCTTTTTCTAGCATCTCTTTGGCCAATGCCAAATTGTACCTAGTTTCATCATCGGTTGGGTTATTCCGAAGCGCGTTTTTGTATGCATCAACAGCGCCTTGGTAATTTTTAGCATTCATAAAGGTGTTCCCTAGATTATGAAAGGCCTTGTGTTTTTCGCTTTTGTTTTCGGACACAGAAGCCGCTTGCTGAAAACGTCTCATGGCTTCATCATTCTTTTCTTTATTGTAGTAGGCCGTGCCCAAATTGTATTTCCCTGTTTCATCAACGGGGTTTAATGCAATTGCTCTTCGGTAATCAGCTTCCGCGTTGGAAAAGTTGTCTTTTTGCATTTCCAAACTAGCATCGCTTAACAGTTCTTGGGATTCAAGAAGTTCTTTCTCTTGTTTTTTGTTCACTTGATCTTTTTCCTGCGCAAACGCTCCCAATGTGATAAATAGGCAACATAGTACCCCTATCACTTGCATATATCTTTGTTTGTTTCCCATCGTCATATCCTTTTATTTTTCATTAAACAAGTTCAACTTTATCAACCAAGCTGTTTTTCTTTCTAGCAGCAGTACATCCAGAATCAATAAAAACAAAGCGCCTCCCAAAAACCACTGAAACTGGTCTTTAAAGTCTGTGAATTGCTTCGATTCAAATTCTTTTTTATCCATTCCGTTTAAAATGGCAGTGACAGCTTCAACCACATCCTTGGTATTACTTCCATCCAAATATTCTCCATTGCCTTCTGAGGCAATTTCCTGAAGCATCTCTTCATTTAATTTGGTAATCACTTGAACATTCTCTTGATCTCGCTTATAAAACTGCAAAATACCATTCCTTTTAATAGGTATTGGACCTCCTGTTGGTGTTCCAACACCAATGGTAAAAATACGTATTCCTTGTTTCGCCGCCTCTTCTGCTATAACCGCCGTATTCCCTTCGTGATCTTCACCGTCAGAAATAATAAACAACACTCTGTTAGTTTGTTCTTCATCATCATAATAGGTTTGCGCCATCTCAATGGCCTCGTTAATGGCCGTTCCTTGCGAGGATACCATATCGGTGTTCATTCCTGCCAAAAATAACTTGGCCGATGAAAAATCTGTAGTAATGGGCACTTGAGGAAAAGAACTTCCTGCATAGCCAATAATACCAACGCGATCGCCTCCTAAACTATTTATTATCTGTGAGACCAATTGTTTTGATTTCTCCAACCGATTTGGAGCAATATCCTCGGCTAACATACTTTTGGAAACGTCTAGGGCAAAGACAACATCAACTCCTTCTCGTTTTATACTTTCGAGTTTTGTTCCAATTTTAGGATTCACCAAAGCAACACTAATACAGGCCAATGCCAAACTTAAGGCCAACACTTTTAAAATCGATTTAAAAACAGAGCGTGTTGGACTCAACTTCTTTAACAATGGACCACTGGCAAATCGTGCCTGCGTCCTTTTCTTCCAAATAAGAACCAAAAGAAATAGCACTAATAGCGCCGGTATGGCGAATAGAACATAAAAATATATGGGTTCTTCTAATTGCATTTTCTCTTTTCTATATAAAACTTCTAAAAAGGGTATATCTAAGCAATAGTTCTAATCCAAAAAGACCAAGTGCTAGTAACACCAATGGTCTAAACTTTTCATCATAGTTTTTATACCTGAATTCTTCAATATCCGTTTTTTCCAATTTGTTTATCTCTTCATAAATCTCACCCAATTTGGTTGTGCTTGTCGCTCTAAAATACTGCCCTCCAGTAGTCTCAGCTATCTGTTTTAATAGTTCTTCATCAATCTCCACTTGAACATTTCCGTATTGAAATTTTCCGTTGGGTAGCCTCCCAATGGGCGACAGCGCCATTCCGTTACTTCCCAAACCTATGGTATATACTTTAATTCCAAATTCCACCGCCAACTCACTCGCTATTTTAGGATCTATAAACCCCGAATTGTTTACCCCGTCTGTTAGGAGAATAATCACTCTACTTTTGGCTCGACTTTCTTTTAGTCTATTTACCGAAGTGGCCAGCCCCATGCCAATAGCCGTTCCGCCTTCTATAATGGTATTATATTTTATTCCTTTTAAAGACGATAATACAATAGTCTTATCACTTGTTAAGGGTGTTTTGGTAAAGCTTTCTCCTGCGTATTCAACCAATCCAATTCTATCATTAGGTCGAGCATTCACAAATCTCGCAGCTACGGTCTTTAAGGCTTCCAAGCGGTTGGGTTTAAGGTCTCTGGCTAGCATACTTGCCGAAACATCTATGGCCATTACAATATCGATTCCTTTACTTGTTTTGATTTTTGTTGATTCATCTACAGCTCTAGGCCGCGTCATTGCAATAATCAATGCCGCCAATGCCAGTATTCGTAGAACGAAAAGAGCTGGGCGAAACTTAGCCAACCAATTCTTTCCAGTTTTGAACCCTTTAATGCTTGAAATTCGTAAGGCAGCTGTTTGTTGCTTTCGCTTCCATATATACCATACCGCCAGCACTGGTAGTGCGAGTAGCAACCAGAAAAAATGTGGACTTACAAATTCAAAATTCTCAAACATTATTTTTCTGAAATTTCCAATTCAACTGAATTGGTTATTCGTTGTTTTATTCCTTCAGCAAAGCGTTCATCATCCTGATACACTACAAGTACTTCCTGAAGCCCATTTTGTTGCGCAAATAAAAGCAATTCATAACTGCTTGGCTCTGTCAACACTTTATCATCCGAAACCTGCACATTGAATTCTCCAAAAGCTTTAATCCCTTTGATTCCTTTTTGTGTTTCGAAACTCTCTCGTTTTACTAGCATATTCTTTGCGCCTCCTCGCTCCAACAATGCCAACGCTTCGTCCAGCGCCCCTTCCAACTCCAACTCTTGAGGTTGATTAAATTGAGTTGTACTCACCTTAACATACAATTCGTCTTGAATCGTTCCTGCTGTAAAAATGTCTTTGTTCTTTACCAATACACTTCGGGAACTCACTGTGTCAACCTCTGCACGCACTAGCACTTTAGGCGTTTCAATAATTACCACCGGGCTTCCATATTCGCTTTTAATCCAACGCCCCTCAGAAAGGTCTCGGGTCTCGTTTCCTAATAAATGATCCTGTAAGTTATCAAACCCATTAACGCCTCCATAAATAGCTGCGGCCAAAATACCCGCTGCAAAAACACCTGCGATACCTGTGATCCATTGCTTTCTTCGTTTCCGTATCCGAAGTCTTTCTAGGTATTCTTCATTCTCCAAAAGTTCTTCTTCTGTAGGTTCTGGTATTACCTCTTTGGTTTCATTGATGATCTCTTCAATGACGTTTCTATCTGCTGAAGCTTGTCCGCTCTGTTGACTCATTTTGGCAAACTTAACAAGGTCTGCTCGCTTGAGAATGCTATCTAGTTTTTTAATAGTTTGGGTATCAAACTCAAAATGACCTGCATCCTTGTGTAATTGAAGTCGTTCAATCAACTCATCACTTGTGCTCTCCAGCGCGGTATCATCCACCTCTCTGTGGAGATAGCGCTTTACGATCTCGGTAAGACCAGAATAGTATTCTTTCGACTTGTTTTCTGCTAATAATTCAGAATTATCCAAGTTTTGAAGTGCCACAAGCGCCTCCTCATAAGGTGGCAATTGTTTTTCGGCTTCTTCTCTTCGTTTCTTTCTTCTGAAGAAAAAATAGGCAACACCTGCCAATATGAGAACGATTGCGAGTATCCATAAAATTAGTGTAAACACATTGAAGGGAGGTCTATCAATCTCTAGGGCAGGCTTAATGTCAAACATTTTCTGCTGGGTTGTATCCACCACAACATCGGCCACTTCTATTTTTACAGAATCGGTTGAAAATGGCTTTTCATTGACATAAATTTGTTGTGCCGGAATGGTATAACTTCCAGAATCGAATTGCGTCAGACCGTATTTTTTTATCAGCTTTACTCTAGCTTGCTCATAGGTCGTGTCTACTTTATAAGATTCAATCACCTCTAAGGGAAGAAAGGTTTGCCCTTCTGGAAATATGACAAGATCTGTAGAGTCTGCAGCTACTTCTACCGTATACTGTACTTCTTCTCCAATTCGTATTTGAAGCGTATCTACCGAAGAGGACACTTGAGAGGTAGCAACCCCACCCATGCATAAAAAACACAATACCATGAGCCCCTTTACGGTTGTAAGGAGTGGTAAACTACTTGTATTTTTCTTTACTATATGCATTCTATATTCTTATCCTCGTCGTTTAAAATATCCCAATAGTTTCTTCACGTAGCTGTCATCTACCCTACAATTGATTACCCCGGCGCCACTTTTTCGAAAGGCATCTGTAAAATAATCTACCCGCTCCCTGTAGAAGTTGTGGTATTCGTTTCTAACTCCTTTTGAACTTGTATTTACCAACATGAGTTCCCCTGTTTCTTCATCCTCCATCTGCACCATCCCAATATTGGGGATTTGTTCTTCCCGTTGGTCGTAGATCCGTATTCCGGTAACATCGTGTTTCCCGGATATAATTTTTAGCGTATCTGCATAATCGTGGGCAATAAAATCTGAAAGCACAAAGACAATGGCTTTCTTCTTCATTACGTTGATAAGATATTTTAGGGCTTGAGAAACGTCTGTTTTTTGGCTTTTGGGTTCAAACTCTAGTAATTCTCTAATGATTCGAAGTACGTGAGATTTTCCTTTTTTGGGGGGAATGAATAATTCTATTCCGTCTGAAAAAAGAATCAGTCCAATCTTATCATTGTTTTGCATCGCCGAAAACGCCAATGTTGCAGCGATTTCTGTGACAATTTCATTTTTGAATTGGGTGTTGGTTCCAAAAAGTTCTGAACCACTTATATCCACTACGAGCATCATAGTAAGCTCGCGTTCTTCTTCGAAAACTTTAATGAAGGGTTCGTTATACCGCGCCGTAACGTTCCAGTCTATACTTCTTACATCATCCCCAAACTGATATTGTCTGACTTCACTAAAGGTCATCCCTCTTCCTTTGAAGGTACTATGGTATTCGCCACCAAAAACATGATCGCTCAAGCGTCTTGTTTTGATCTCGATTTTCCGTACTTTTTTAAGAAGTTCCTTGGTATCCATTTTTTTTAGTAAACAGTTGGTAGTAGCAAATAACAGGTTTGTTTTCGGTCTATTAATTCACCGAAGACCGCTTACTCATTAGGGTACTTCAATAACATTTACAATTTTATTGATAATATCTTCGGAAGTAATGTTTTCGGCTTCGGCTTCATAGGTGATTCCTATTCTATGACGCAGTACATCGTGCACAACCGCCCGTACATCTTCGGGTATTACATAACCCCTTCTTTTAATAAAGGCATAACATTTTGAAGCAATAGCAAGGTTAATACTTCCCCTTGGAGACGCTCCAAAACTAATAAGATGCTTTAGGTCTGCCAATTGATAGTTTTCTGGAGTTCTTGTCGCAAAAATGATGTCCAGAATATATTTTTCGATCTTTTCGTCCATATAGACTTCTCTCACCGCCGCCTGAGCACGGTGAATTTGATCAAGGGTTACCACAGGGTTAATCTGCTCATATGCCCCTTTGAGGTTTTGACGAATAATGAGTTGCTCTTCATCCAATTTTGGATACTTAATCACAGTTTTGAGCATAAAACGGTCTACTTGAGCTTCCGGAAGAGGATATGTTCCTTCTTGCTCGATAGGGTTTTGCGTTGCCATCACCAAGAAGGGTTTGTCCAAAATAAATGTTTCTTCTCCAATAGTCACCTGCTTTTCTTGCATGGCCTCTAACAGCGCCGATTGTACCTTGGCTGGCGCACGGTTAATCTCGTCTGCTAGCACGAAATTGGCGAAAATTGGTCCCTTTTTTATACTGAACTCATTTGCCTTCATATTGAAGATCATAGTTCCTACCACATCAGCAGGAAGTAGATCGGGCGTAAATTGCACTCTACTAAATGATCCATGTACAGCTTGGGAAAGGGTATTAATTGCCAATGTTTTTGCCAAACCAGGAACACCTTCTAGAAGAATGTGACCTTGTCCCAATAAGCCAATAAGCAATCGTTCAACCATATGCTTTTGTCCCACTATCACTTTGTTCATCTCAAGTGTTAGTATTTCAACAAAGGCACTTTCTTTTTCAATTTTTTCGTTTAATGCGCCAATATCAAGGGCTGTATTTGTTTGTTCCATTCAGATTTGTATTTCAATATAGGGTTACAATTTTAACAGTTTCGCAAATTGAAAATTAATACTGAAAAATCCTGTTAACAATTGGTTAAAAAATGGTGTAAATAAAGGGATTAACAGAGATTTATATAATTTCAATTTTTTAAATTTAAAAGGTGTAAAAATAACCAATGAAATTCCATTAATAAAAAAAACATGATGAAAAATAAAACAGCGCTTATAACAGGAGCCTCTTCGGGGATTGGAAAGGCTACTGCCACACTCTTCGCCAAAAATGGAATTCGATTGATACTATGCGGAAGACGCCAAGAACGCTTGGATGTTTTACAGGCACAATTAAGTGAATACACCGACGTATGTACCCTCAATTTTGACGTTCGCGATAAAGAAAATGTGATAAATTTGCTTCAAAATTTACCCGAAGGATTTGAACAAATTGACCTATTGATCAATAATGCTGGTAATGCCCACGGCTTAGACACTATTCAAGAGGGAAGTACAGAAGATTGGGATGCCATGTTAGATATTAATGTAAAAGGGTTGCTTTATGTGAGTAAGGCCATCCTTCCTCAAATGATAGCACGAAAGAACGGACATATTATCAACATTGGATCCACAGCTGGCAAGGAGGTGTATCCAAAAGGAAATGTATATTGTGCCAGTAAACATGCAGTTGATGCCATCAATCAAGGGATGCGTTTGGATTTAAACGGAAAAGGAATTAGAGTAGGAGCTATTAACCCCGGCTTGGTTGAAACAGAATTTAGTGAGGTGCGTTTTAAAGGAGATGCCTCTCGCGCCGAAACGGTGTATCAAGGATACACCCCACTGCAACCGGAAGATATCGCAGATGTAATCTGGTTTGCCGTCACCCGACCGCCTCATGTGAATATTGCAGACCTCACCTTAATGTGCCTAGATCAAGCATCTAGTACGGTTTTGAATAAGGTTGAAGGTTGAAAAATAGAAATAATATTCCCGTCATAACAAAAATTATAATAGTATTATGGCAAAAACTAAACAGTTTGAAGATTTAGAGATTTGGCATTTAATTGAAACATTGCCTCTTCAAAAAGATTATAAACTGAAAGAGCAGATGAACGCCTCGTCAGGATCAATAATGGATAATATAGCGGAGGGTTTTGAGCGAAACGGAAATAGATAGAAAAGGGTATAAGTATGATTGAAAAACAACTTTTAACATTCAACCTTTGTCTTAAATCATGATTAATAAACGCCTTCTTATCAAACATCTGCTCGCGCATAACGACGAGAGCAGCTTCTATGATAAGAAACGTAAGATAGACTTGGGGAGTAAAGAGGGGAAGGCCAAATTCCTAAAACATATCTGCGCGTTAAGCAACAGCAATCCAAAAAACAACTCGTATATACTTATTGGCGTAGAAGACGAAACCAATGAGATTAACGGGGTCGATTTTTTTGATGATAGTAAAATTCAGAATCTAATAAATGCCTATCTCACCAATGCACCGCTTATTAGCTATGAAAATGTTGCCTTTCCTCATTTGCCAGATGATAAGGTTGTAGGGCTAGTAACTATTCGCCCTATGGATAAGATTACCTCGCTGCGGAAGAATATTTGGAAGTATTGGGGCGGTTCTATTTTTTTACGAGATGGTAGCATTTCTATGCCCAAAGACTTTGATATTGAGATCAAGGATGTGAATTCAGAAATTGTTCAATCTATTGAAAACAATGCTAAAAATAGTATTCAGTTAACCTTGGATGGTGTTATAGACTTTATTTACAATAGGCATAATGACATGGAATCTCACTACAAGGTGTTCAAAGAACAGTTTGTGATGTGCTGGGCCGGACATACCAAGATAGTGGGTAAAGAAACATATTATTCTCGTGTAGATATTGAACTTATCAACGAACAGGTACGTCTATTTTACTCGGCTTTAGATGAAGTGAGTATTTATTACACTGAAGATTTTTTCAGAATTACAGAATACGTACACCTTGGGCTTAATAACCAATACGCCTATTATCCGCTCGAAGAAGTAACCATTACCTTTGGAGAAAATGGCTCACATCAAATAGACACTCAGCTTGTTTTTGAGTCCCCTAAATTCAATAAAAAAACACTTCATCATAATTACAATGCCAATATTGCACTTATCGAAAAGCTAAAGAAAGGCATCCCGTTGCGACCTTCAGAAAAAAAAGATCTTCATGCAATTCCGGCAACTTTTCTGATTTGTTATCTCAACGATTTTATGGATGCCAAAGAAAAACTAATAGAAGCCAAGCCTTATTTGAAACAAATTGGAGGAAATGTATACCAATCCTATAAAGAGTCTGTACGGATTCTTCGGAAAGTAAAATACAACTAGACCATTACTTAAAGGAGGTCACGGCGTTGGCATTCGCTACAAGCACCAATACATCATATCCAAAAATCATTTTTTTAAATTCTTCTGAAAAACGTTTTCCGTATCCCAGTTCTCGTAACTTGGTAAGGTCCAATATGTAGTATTTCTTTGATGTCTGCGAAATGGCATCCTGAATTTCCTTTGGAAAACTCTCAAGATTATCAAACGGAACCGATGGTACGGGCGCAAATGGATTTCCAACCGCTGTCTCACCACTAATTCCCATAACCAGATAATGAAGGGATTTATGTCCGTTACTAATGGCCAGTTCGCTCCCCAAGTTGGCAATATCATAAATGTTGGTAGAGGTGAGCCCTTTGGCGGCATGATTTCCCCCTAACTTAAAAATCACTTTTGGCGTAGGTTCTTTCAACTTGGCCTCGTTGTAATAACGCATAAAGTTTTGCTTCATGAGTTGGCCCCTCACGTTGTTATTTTTATAATTTTCCTGAGTGGCATAGTAGCCATAAATTTCTTTGGTTTTCCAGAACTGATTCAAAATTTCTTTCTCCTGATTTGATGTGGCCAAAGAGTGTAGATTGTCATGAATTTCACGATTGTATTGAAAAATATACATCTTCCCAAAATTCTTGGTAGATACAGCTTCTTCAAAAGACATTTCCGCCTTTTCCTTTAATCGCTTTGCTTCGTTTTGAAGCAATGGGCTTTTTGCGGTCCTTGCCAAATAGTCAAAATTGAACCTAAATTGTGCCATAAACGTTTGATCTATGCCCCACAATTTGCCCCCTTGAGCTAGTACATTAGTGAAAAGGGCATAATCTTCTGGGTTGTTATAAAAAGGAATGGCAAAGGGGAACTCTTGGTAGGTCTTTTTGGCATTATCTATAGGCGAATCTGAAGCAGCAACGGCAGCAATTTTTTGAGCAATGATGTCGTCAGTCTCTATACATAAAGTACTATAACCATAGGGTTGGCCCAATACATACATCGCATCTGTAAAAACCCCCGCGGCTAAAATACCATGCTGTTCTCCTATAAAAACAAACTGACTATTTTCAAGTTTTTGACGCGTGAAAGTAACAAACAAATCATCATCCAATCCATCTACTTCAAAAGCATATGGCGTTAAGTCTTGAGCTTCTTGAGCTTCAAGTTTCGGAAGCACAAAAAAGAGTGCAAATCCAAGTGTGAGTATACAGTTTTTCATAGTCTAATGTGTTGCAATTTACCCCCAAAAGTAATTGATTGCTGGTCGCTACCGCTTACCAAATTTCTTCAAAATCAATATGAACCACATGAAATGCCATGATTTGTACATCAATCCAAATAATTACATTTTAGACATGAAGGAGATCAAGACAAACACAGTTCTATTAATTATCAAATCCCTACTTTTATAAGACAAACAGGTAATGTAAACTGTATGAAACCTCTTGAAATTCCTAGGTATTGGCGCGTTGTGATTGCAGTTGTTATTGCGATAACAATGTTTGCTATAATTTATGTGGTCTCAAAATTTAGAGTACCTCCTGGGATAAACATTCTTTTTAGCATACTTTGGATCCTTATTGTATATGCAACACTTGAAGCAGTTCGGTATTTTCAGCTTAAATTTTATGACACGTCTCTTTTTAAGAACAAAACATATAGCCGTGCTTTTGCTTTTTTAGGAAGCATCATTACGGGAACATTCAGTTTTTTTAGCCTTTCCTACTTGTTTAAGTGGTTAGATCATTTTATTAATGGTAGTGAAGTTCCCATGTTTCATCATATGGTAGTATCCGGGCTTATTGGCTTGGTAATCTCAATCATATTTGCACTCATACAATTCGCCATATCTTGGAAAAACGAATACTTTCAAACGCACTTAGAAAAAGAACAATTCAAGAAAGAATTGGCACGAGCCAACCTGAGTATTCTTAAAAATCAATTGGATCCACATTTTATGTTTAATAATTTCAATACGCTGTATTATCTTATTGATGAAGATAGTGAGTTAGCTCAAAAATTTCTTGCTAATGTGGCTTCGGTATATCGTTATATCCTTCAGAACAATGAAAAGTCCATCATTCCCGTGAGTGATGAATACGAAATGTGCAAACAGTATTTATCTTTGATAGAACAACGTTACCAAAACAATTTGCTTATTGAAGATACTATCGATATTTCTGCATATACTCATAAATGCATTCCACCACTGGTATTGCAACAGCTTATTGAAAATGCCATAAAACACAACCGAATTGACGAAAAGGCGCCCTTAACAATTCATTTTAATGCAGATAGTGACTACCTTACCGTTCGAAACAATACTAACTCGAAGCGTACAGAACACAACTCAGGCACAGGACTAATCAATATTGAAAAGCGCTATAAATTTTTGACCGATAAAAAAGTAGTTGTATCAAAAAACGTTGATACATTTAGCGTATCTGTACCACTAATTTCTACCCCTATTGACCATTAAAACTATTATCATAGAAGACGAGCAGACCGCTCAAAACCACCTCATAAAACTCGTTGGGCAATTGAAAATGGAAATTTCTGTGCTAACAACACTTACCACAATTTCTGAAAGTATAAAGTGGCTTAAGTCACATCCTTCTCCTGATCTAATTTTCATGGATATTCAGTTATCAGACGGCATTTCTTTTGATATTCTGAAAGAAATAACGCCCAGTTGCCCTATTATTTATACCACGGCATATGACGAATATGCCATTCAGGCATTTAAAACAACGGGAATTGCCTATTTGCTAAAACCCATAACTCTGGAAGGTTTAAAATATGCTCTAGATAAGTTTACTTCCCTTCAGCACCTTGTAAGTGATGAGTGGCTCATTAGAAACATAGATCTTCAAAGAACCTTGAAACAACAAGAAAACAAAGATTATAAAGAACGATTTCTTTTAAAAATGGGGGTTAGTATGGTTCCCGTTAAAAGCGAGGAAATTGCCTATTTTTACCGCGATGAACTCGTGTTTGCTCAGCTTTTTAATGGAAAATCTTTTCCCATGGACGATTCCTTAAACCATCTTCAAGAGATTGTAAATCCTACACTTTTTATTAGACTTAATAGACAGCTTTTGGCAAACGTGAATGCCATTAAAAAACTTACCCCTTATAAACCAGGACAGCTCATGTTGGAAATAGAGCCTCCCTTTGCAAAACCCATTTTTCTAAGTCAGGAGCGTTCCAGCTGGCTCAAACGGTTTTTAGATAAAAGTGTTTAATTGTATCCCATCTCAATAAATTGTTGTTCTTTTTGAAACATTTTAACAAAAAACAATACATATGGAGTATATGCTACCCTTATCCTTAAAAACCAACATATACATCGTATCGTTTTAGGGAATTTCATATCTTTAATATCACTAACCTTATTCTAATACATCATGGGAATTTTTGACAAAATAAAAGAAAAGCTAAGCAACGAATTTATTGATATCATTGAATGGCTAGACTATACCGATGACACCATTTGTCATCGTTTTGAGCGCTATCAAAATGAAATAAAGAACGATGCAAAACTTATTGTGCGTGAAGGACAAACTGCTGTCTTTATTAATGAAGGGCAATTGGCCGATGTTTTTACGCCAGGAACCTATACATTAAACACACAAAACTTACCTATTCTTTCTACATTAAAAGGATGGAAGTATGGTTTCAATAGTCCGTTTAAAGCCGAAGTCTATTTTGTAAACACCCACCTTTTTACTGATGAAAAATGGGGCACAAAAAATCCGATTACCCTAAGTGATGAGCGTTTTGGTTTGGTCGAAATTAGAGCCTTCGGAACCTACGCATTCAGAATTGCAGATGCCGGAAAGTTTATTGTTGATATTGTGGGAACCGATAACAACTTCACCAACTTTGAAATAAACGAGCACTTAAAAAGCTTAATCGCCACGCGTTTTACCGACACGGCAGGAGAAGCCAATTTACCTATTGAATTGTACGCTGCCAATACCACAGAGCTTTCTGAAACCTGTAAGGAAGTTATGCAAGCCGAATTCAATAGCGTAGGTATTTCTTTGGAAAAATTCTTCATTGAAAATGTTTCTATGCCAGAGGATCTCAAAAAAGAGATCTTCGAATATAGCCGGATTGACAAGCTGGACCTCGATAAATTAACCAAATTCAAAACTGCTAAAGCTATTGAAGCAGCGGCGGCAAATGAAGGAGGCACAGCCGGAGCTGGCATGGGTATGGGTATGGGCTTCGTGCTTGCACAGCAAATGGGCGGTTTGATGTCTCCTCAAATGGGAGGGCAGCAACAAGTTCCAGTACAACAAGGAGGTATGGCGCCTCCTCCAATGCCAACCGCTATACAATATTATTATGCCGCAGGAGGGCAACAAGCAGGGCCTGTTGGTTTTGATCAATTAAAGGCTATGTTCGCCAGCCGAACGGTAAATAAAGACACCTTGGTTTGGAAGCAAGGAATGGCCGCTTGGACCGCATTAAAAGATGTGGAAGAGCTTAAAGCTTTTTTAGGAAGCAATACACCTCCGCCACTTCCAGGAAACTAAAATTGTAGGCTTCCTGAACCACTAGCACAATGCAAGAAGTACCTTCTCAAAAAGCCGAACTCAAAAAGTCCTGCGTCAATTGTGGCGCAGAGCTTTTGTATGCGCCGGGTACTACCGAGCTTCAGTGTGACTATTGCGGACACAAGCAAGAAATTCCAGAATCTGAGCATGGGTTTGAAGAACTTGAACTTAAAAAGTATCTGGACAAGATGGGTGGGCTTTCCCATAGCGAACAAATTACCATGCTGCATTGTAAAAGTTGTGGAGCCAATCAACATGTAGAAGAAAATTACAAATCATTGCATTGTGTCTATTGTAGTTCTCCGCTTATTATTGAAGACTTGTATACCGAAGACTGGATTCTTCCTGGAGCAGTACTTCCCTTTCAGTTAGATCAAAAAAAATCCCATCAGATATTTAAAAACTGGGTTAAAAAACTGTGGTTTGCTCCTAACAAGCTTCAAAAAGCCGCTCTCGATCCAAAAAACACAAAAGGATTATATCTCCCATATTGGACCTTTGATGCTCAATTGTTCGCCACCTATACAGGGCAACGTGGGGATTATTATTATGTAAGTGTCCCCTATACCACCACCGTTAATGGGAAGACTGTAACCCGAACAAGACAAGAACGACGCACCCGTTGGACTCCAGCTAGTGGTAATATAAACGGATTTGTAGATGACACCCTAATTAAAGCATCTAAACAAAAAGCGGGAATCATTCCGGGAAAAATTTCCAAATGGAATTTAAAGGAATTACAACCTTTTGATAGCAGTTATCTGGCTGGATTTGTTACCGAAAAATATACCATCCCATTGCTGGATGGCCATTTAAAATCAAACGAAGAAGCGCGTAGAATAGCCGACCGTTGGGTGCGTCAAGATATTGGTGGAGATACACAACGAGTTTCCTCATTGAATATGTCACTATCTGAAGAAACCTTCAAGCACATCCTACTTCCCGTCTATGTGAGCGCTTATCATTTTAAAGGGAAGCGTTATAACTTCTTCGTTAATGGACAAACGGGAACTCTTTCTGGGCAGCGACCCTATTCTTTTTGGAAAATATTTTTCTTAGTCCTTTTCATTGTGGCAATCATAGCAACCATCATTATTATAGCGCAGCAACAATGAGAACATTAATTGTTGGGGACATTCACGGTGGGTTAAGAGCCCTCGAACAGGTCTTAGAACGGGCGGCTATTGGTCCAAATGATCATTTTATCTTTTTAGGGGATTATGTAGATGGTTGGAGTGACTCGGCCAAAACCATTTCTTTCCTTATCGATTTTTCAAAAAAATATAGCAGTGTTTTTCTCATGGGTAACCATGACGAGTTACTGTACAAATACTTAAACGATGGCGATGACAACCCGATGTGGTTGCATCATGGCGGAGCATCTACCAAGGCCAATTATGCCGAACTGTCAAAACCCAACATTGAAGTTCATATCGCTTTTTTAAAGCAATTGAAAGCCTATCATATCGATTCAGAAAACAGATTGTATTGTCATGCGGGATTTACCAATATGCATGGCCCTCAACACGAATATTACCCCAATCTCACCTATTGGGACAGAACACTTTGGGAAATGGTATGCACTATGGATCATTCCTTAGATCCGGAAGACAAACATTACCCCAAACGCCTCAAACTTTTTTCAGAAATATATATTGGACATACCCCTGTGACACGGATAGGAAAGACGACGCCTGTTAATTTTGCTAATGTATGGAATGTAGATACTGGAGCTGCTTTTAAAGGCCCATTATCCATTATCGATGCCAACACCAAAGAAGTTTGGCAAAGCGATCCTGTTTGGGAATTGTACCCTAATGAACAAGGTCGGAACTAAATTCCTAAACCCTTACTTCTTAAAACGAAATCCTGTTAATTGGGCTGTAGCGAAACTTCCACAACCTCAGTAATCACATGACAAGCGTCTGCTCCCACTGAAATAGTTTCTGAAGTAAAGGTCTCAAAACCAGTACCCGTTACCGTTAAAATGTAGTTTCCGCTTCGTTCTCCAGCGCCAAAAAAGATGAACGATAAATCTACAGTAGATAATACTTCCACGTAGTCTCCGTCCACCGCAGTTACAACAATGCCATCCCTTAACGCCTCATTGGTAACCGCGTTTCTAACCGTAACATTAAGACCAGAGACAAATATTTCTGTACAACCAACTCCATCATTATCATCATTATTGCAGGATACCAGCAGAAGGGTCAGTAGTAATACATTGATATATTTCATAGCTTTCTTTTTAATCTATTTTAAAAACAAATTGAACACCCAAAGACAAGTTGACACCAAAGTCTGTTCCTTCATTTTCCTTAAAATCATCTATATCAAAAATGTCCTCGTCTAAATTATCAGATAACACCAAACTAGGGTTTATGACATTTGAAAACTCATTGTCTCGTATCCGAAAGCCAGCTCCTGCGTACACATTAATTCCGAAGCGCTTTATAATATCTATAAACAATCCAAATTTAAAATTGACTCCATATTTTTGTCTAAAAAAGTCCGCACTATCAAATTCAATTGAAATATTCTCATCTCCCCCCGGTTTATAGAGTGAGTTCAAAAATGTGTCTGTGTGATGTATATAAAAAGCCTCTGCAGAAAGGTATTTTTTTACCCGATGTGTTGGACTAAGAATATAGTATACTTCAGGGCGAACCTCCCAAATTTGATAGTCTTCTCCGCGCCACTCGTTGGTGACATTGGATTCACTAGCAATTGCCAAGGCGTTATTTCCGTACCCAAGTTTCGCACCAAACTTCCAATGTGGATTGATTCCTTGAATATAACCTACGCGCCATCGAGGTGTATACACATCAACGGGGGTGAACAAATCAAATGTAATATAAGAGCTGTTTGAAAGGGGATCGTCTTCCTTTTCCTGAGCGTACGAAATCATGAAGCTCATAAAGAAACACAAGAGCAGTGTTTTTTTGATCATTTGCAATTTTTATTAATAAGATGGTAAACTGGGAAAAGGTTGCGCATAAAAAAACCACTTCAGTGAAGTGGTTTTTTAAATTAGTGTTTATGAATTGACTAAAGATCAAATTTAATTCCCTGGGCTAGGGGTAATTCGGTCGTATAGTTAATGGTATTTGTTTGACGACGCATATATACTTTCCATGCATCACTTCCGCTTTCGCGTCCGCCTCCTGTTTCTTTTTCACCTCCAAAAGCACCACCAATTTCAGCCCCACTGGTTCCTATATTTACATTGGCAATACCACAATCACTTCCGCCAACCGAAAGAAAACGTTCGGCTTCTCTCAAATTGTTGGTCATAATCGCCGAAGACAATCCTTGTCCAACACCATTTTGAACATCTATAGCATTGAGTACATCTCCGCTATATTTCAACAAATATAAAACAGGAGCAAAGGTTTCATGTTGTACAATTTCAAAACTGTTATTGGCTTCGGCAATTGCTGGTTTTACATAGCATCCACTTTCATACCCTTCGCCTTGCAATACGCCTCCAGGCACCACAATATTTCCACCTTCTTCTACCACTTTTTCAAGGGCCGCATTGTACATAGCAACAGCATCAGTGTCAATTAATGGTCCTACATGATTGTTTTCATCCAGCGGATTTCCAATACGCAATTGTTTGTAAGCATCTACCACGGCATCCTTTACTGTATCGTAAATGTCTTCGTGAATAATTAATCTTCGTGTTGAGGTACAACGCTGTCCGGCTGTTCCAACCGCTCCAAAAACGGCGCCAATTACAGTCATTTTAATATCCGCATCTGGGGTTACAATAATGGCATTATTTCCTCCTAGTTCCAACAATGACTTCCCTAGACGCTCTCCAACGGTTCCACTTACTATTTTACCCATACGTGTTGAGCCCGTAGCAGAAATTAACGGAATCCGTTTGTCGGTAGTCATGTATTCTCCTACTTTATAGTCTCCATTAATAAGGCAACAGATCCCTTCTGGCAGTCCATTTTCAATAAATACTTTCGCTGCAATTTTTTGACATGCTATTCCACAAAGAGGTGTTTTTTCTGATGGTTTCCATACACAAACATCTCCACAAATCCATGCTAAGGCCGTATTCCATGCCCAAACGGCGACTGGGAAATTAAACGCAGATATAATTCCAACCACACCTAATGGGTGATATTGTTCATACATTCTGTGGCCTGGGCGCTCAGAATGCATGGTTAAGCCGTGCAACTGTCTTGATAGTCCAACAGCAAAATCACAGATATCGATCATCTCCTGAACTTCGCCTAGTCCTTCTTGATAGCTTTTTCCCATTTCATATGAAACGAGCTTTCCAAGAGGCTCTTTTAATCTTCTAAGTTCTTCTCCAAACTGTCGTACCATTTCACCTCGGTGCGGTGCTGGTGTTTGCCGCCAAGTCTTAAAAGCTTCGGTGGCTTTGGTCATCACTTGTTCATATTCTTCTCGGGTAGTGGTTGTCACTTTTCCAATGAGTTTTCCATCTACTGGAGAATAGGAGGCAATCTCATCAGCTCCTGTAAACCAGTCTTGTCCTGTTGAAGTCCCATTGTTTAAGGCTTCAATTCCTAATTGCGCTAAGGCTTCTTCGATTCCGAAGGAAGTTGCTACGGTTGACATAAATATATAGGGTTTTTATTCACAAATACTAGATTCCTGCTCGTGCAAGAACTGGATGCGAAGGTACATAATCCAACCAAGAATTTGAAATGAAAAAAAGGCTCTTTCCGAAGAAAAAAATTAATCCCCTATAAAGCGAGGATCGGTCTCCATAACGGTTCCGCAATTCGAGCAAGTACGGTGTTCTGCAGAGTTATAAAAGTCTTTAAAATGGGGAAGAAAATCTTTCTCTACATCATGGAGTTCAAAATAAACATCATGCAATTTGGTATTGCAATTATCACAAAACCAAAGTAACCCGTCTGTATACCCCTTGCCCGCTCTTTTTCGCTCTACCACAAGGCCAATAGAATTTTCCCCTCGGTTTGGGGAGTGTGGCACCTTGGGCGGATGCAAGTACATATCCCCTGGGCCAAGTTCCATTACTTTTCGTTCTCCGTCTTCCTGTATAATGACTTGAATAGTACCTTCTAATTGAAAAAACAACTCTTCCGTTTCATTGTAGTGATAGTCTTTTCGGGCATTGGGACCACCCACAACCATAACAATATAATCCTCGGCCTCTACATATAGGTTCTTATTACCTACCGGTGGTTTAAGTAGATCCCGATTTTGTTCGATCCACTGATTAAGGTTAAAAGGTTTAGGAATAGCCATAGCCGTATTTTTAGTATGTACGTAAAAATACGGCAAAAGCTTTAAAAGAAAAAGTTATAGTAATTTTTTACTTTCTATAGAACAGCTGTGTAAAATAAAACGTGCCTTCTGCATTTTGCATTACGCCAAAACCAGAGTGCGTATAAGCGCCTTCAATTACTCTTTTGTGTCCAGGACTGTTTAGCCAAGCATGAACAACCGCTTCGGCAGTACCGTATCCAAACGCAACGTTTTCTCCTACAATAGATGCGCCTCTTTCTTTAAGGGCATTGGAGCGAACTCCAAAATTATCGTGATTGATACGCTTCATGTTAATCATGTACTTGGTATGTTCTACAGCATACGCAGAGGCGTACTGTTGATCCCTTTTAATTAGACCCAAACCAATAGAAGCTCTATGATCATTTACAAGATCAAGAATTTCATTGGCCATAGTCCAATCTGTTTCTTGAGCCAAATTAAGGTCAATGGAAAGGTTAATTTCTTCGGTGGCTACATCTTCGTCCTTTGAACAGGATGTAACTAGGCACATTAATGCCATAGCAAGTAGGCTAGTTCTTAGTAGGTTCATTTTTACGGGGACATCAAATTTGGGGCATGATGTTGAGACAAATATATAAAAATATTTCACTAAAATGGTATTTCATCGGAATAAATGTGTATTTCATCGATAAAACGAACAGAGTTTGTGTTAATTTCTTACAATAAAATGTGAAAGAACCTTCGAAAAACAGGGCTTTTTACGTTATATTCGTGAAACAGAAAAAAAAATTGAAGATGTATAAAATTTTAACACTTTTCTTCGCAATTTTTGTTGTTTATAGCTGTCAAAACGGCGATAAAACCACTTCAGAAATGAAAAATTCCTCCTCAGAAACTGTAAAAAACACTGAAAACTTTGGTCTCGTTATTCACGGTGGCGCAGGAACCATTCTTAAAGAAAATATGACCGATTCTCTAGAAGCAGCGTATGAAGCCAAATTAAAGGAAGCTATTACCGTAGGTCATACGATTCTTCAAAATGGAGGTGATGCTATGGAAGCAGTCACCAAAACCATTAATATTTTAGAGGACTCTTCTCTATTTAATGCGGGTAAGGGTGCTGTTTTTACAAACGAAGAAACCAATGAGCTCGATGCTTCGGTGATGGATGGTGCTACATTAAATGCCGGTGCTGTCGCCGGGGTTACTCATATTAAAAACCCCATTGATCTTGCCTTGGCCGTTATGAACAACTCCCCACATGTAATGCTTAGTGGTAAGGGAGCGGAGCGCTTTGCAGAAGAACAGGGATTTGAAATGACCGATCCTTCGTATTTCTATACCGAACATAGATATAATGCACTGCAACGGGTTAAAGAAAAAGAGAAAACCGAAGTGAACATCAATGCCAGTATCTCTATGGAAGAGTTTAATATGGTAGATTCCAAATTTGGAACTGTTGGTTGTGCTGCATTGGACAAAAACGGAAATCTGGCTTCTGGAACCTCTACGGGAGGAATGACCAATAAGCGTTGGAATCGTATTGGAGATTCTCCAGTTATTGGCGCTGGAACCTACGCCAACAACGCCACATGTGCCGTGTCCTCTACGGGATGGGGCGAGTTCTTCATTAGAGGAATGGTCGCCTATGATATTTCGGCTTTAATGGAATACAAAGGGGTTTCTTTACAGGAGGCCGCTTCCGAAGTCATTCAGAAGAAATTGCCAGATTTAGGAGGCACTGGAGGTATTGTGGCTATTGATAAAGACGGAAACGTTGCTATGGAATTCAACACGGCCGGTATGTATCGCGCCCATATGAATGCTGCTGGAGAATTGGTGATTGGAATCTATAAAAAAGAGTAATCTTACCTATGACTACACCCTATTACGCAGTAATTTTTACCAATACCCAAACCGACGATATTGATGGCTATAGCGAAATGGCCGACACCATGGAAAGACTTGCTCGAGCACAGCCAGGCTTCATCGATTTTGAACACGCACGAAGTGAAATAGGTGTAACCATAAGTTATTGGGAAACCTTGGAAGACATTAAAAACTGGAAGGATAATATGGATCATCAACAAGCACAGCGCCTTGGGAAAGAGCGATGGTATTCTTGGTACAAAACCCGTATTTGTAAGGTGGAAAGAGAATACGAATTCGGGAAAAAACCTTAGCAATAAAAGATTGAATCTCATGGCTGCGCAACCTTTTTGAGTTTCAACTATCTATAAAGTATATTCATTTCTTTACTCGAAGCGTATACGGCCAAAACTACATCTGGAATTAACTTTATACCATTATCACAGATGAAATATGCCAATACACTTCTCGTCGTGGCCATTAGCACTCTCTTGCTTACCGCCTTATTTTACAAACAATCTTTTGGGCTCAACCTGTTATTATTTGATATTGCGTTTATAGGTTGGCTTGTTGCTTCCAAGCAACTCAAACTGATTCATAAAAACGAGATCATTGCCGTTCTAGGCTTCTTGGCAACCGCCTTTGTCACCGTACTCACACACTCTATGTTTTCGTATTTCATTCATTTTATGACCCTATTTGTTCTCATTGGAGTTCTCAATTATGTCAAGGTGAAATCCTTGGTGAATGCCGTAGGAATTTCAATAACATCTTTGTTTGTCTCACAGGGCGAATTTCTATCAAATCTTTCAACTTCCACAATCAAAGGAAAACGAGCAGGGCGTGTACTGTATGCATCAAGAATTTTTATCATTCCTGTGGTCATTATTTTCGTGTTTATTGGTATTTATAGTTTTTCAAATCCGGTTTTTGGAGATATGGTAGGAAGCACAGGCGAGGTCATCCAAAACGGGGTGGTATTTCTATTTGAAGATCTAGATTTCATATTAGTCCTTACCTTGGGATTTTCTCTCTTAATTAGTAATTTCTTGTTGTTTAGAACCTCAAACAAAGCTCTTGAGCAGCAGGATGCACTTGCTTCAGAAAAGTTAGTAAGAGTGCGATCTCGCATCTCTAGATATTTTAAGTTTAACGGCTTAAAAAATGAATACAAGGCCGGGTTATTTTTATTGGCAATACTGAATATAATGTTGCTCGTTTTAAATGGCATGGATATCTACTGGGTTTGGTTTGGTTTTGAATGGACCGGGCAATACCTGAAAGAATTTGTACATGAAGGCACCTATTTGCTCATTCTGTCCATTCTTATCTCCATTGTGATTGTGCTTTACTTTTTCAGAGGAAATCTAAATTTTTACACCAAAAACAAGGTGCTTAAGATCCTAAGTTATGTATGGTTGCTTCAAAATGGCCTCTTGGCTATTTCAGTGGCCATCCGAAACTTCAGGTATATTGAATACTTTTCCCTTGCCTATAAAAGGATTGGCGTAGTGATCTTTTTGCTTCTAGTATTGTACGGACTTTATACTGTGTTCAGAAAAATTCAGCAGCGGAAATCTGCTTTTTATCTTTTTAAATCGAACGCTCTTGTTCTATATGTAGTATTGGTACTCACAGCGGTGGTGAATTGGGACAATTTTATTGCACGATATAATTTTAATCATGCCAATGAATCCTTTTTACATCTGGATTATCTGTCAACCCTTTCAGACAAATCTCTCCCTCTTTTGGACAGGCCGCTCTCTGAACTCAACGAACTTGACGAAATTCAAAAAGCACAATTTCCTTTTAAAGGTGATTTTATGACTCCCGAAGCTTATCACAATCACATCGAGTCTCGTAAAAAAGAATTTCAAAAAGATTGGGAATCCAAGACATGGCTTTCGTGGAATCTCCCCGAATATCTAGCGTACAGGCGTTTTTTGAAGTAAAATAGCGACTTTTTAAGCGCTCGTGACTTGGTCCATTTTGTTAAACTCTTCACAAATGTTAAAATTGGTATACCAAGAAATTCCATTTTGACGTTTTGCAAGAAACCCCCTCCAAAATTCTATAAATTAAGTATTTAACTCCTCCTTTTTTGAGGAATTGAATCTAGTTTCGCCATTGTGCAACATTCTTTTTTACCGTACATTTAATAACACTAAAACCATCGATTCATGAAAAAATCCTTCTGTTTTCTAGCGCTCGCCATCACACTCATTTTTGCCTCCTGTAACAACAAAAATCAACCTACAGAAACCGATAACCTCTTTAAGTTTAAAGAATATGTTTCTTACAATACCTACGGAAATCTTTCCATTGCAGACCCTATACGTATTGAATTGGCCCAACCGTTAGAACAGTTTGAATTAACCCAAGAGCTTCCTTCAGAATACCTTAAGATTACTCCGAAGATTGATGGAAAACTAATGATAGAAAACGGACGTACTCTTATCTTCCAACCTTCAGAACACCTTCTCCCAGATACCGAATACAGTGTGCGGGTCTCCCTTAGGAAGCTATACGAAGACATTGATAAAGAATTTGCCACCTATACGTTCAGTTTTAAAACCCTAGCTCCAAACTTCAAAATTGATTTAGGAGATTTGCAATCGTATAGCAAGCAATGGCAATACATCACGGGAAGTGTTCAAGCGGCTGACCTTATCTCGCTTGAAAATGCAAAAAAGCTGGTTCGTGTTACACAAGATAATAAGGATTTGAAGATTACTTGGCCACAAGAAGAAGGAAATGCCAATTTTTTCAACTTTACCATAGATAGCATTTCTAGAAAGATAGACGACACCAGCATAGAGGTTTCATGGGATGGTAAAGTACTAGGAGTAGACAACAAAGGCAATAATACGCTGGCAATTCCTGGGCAAAACAACTTTACAATAGTCGACATAAAAAGCAACCTAGCTCCTCAGGCATTATTATCTATTAATTTTTCTGACCCATTGCAAGAAAATCAAAATTTCTCAGGTTTAGTGAGCCTCGAGAACAATGATAATTTACGCTTTGAGGTTGATGGAAATGTGCTCACTGTATACCCTACCAATCGTGTAATAGGCAATGTTCGACTTACTGTTTTTGATGGCATTAGAAACGATCAAGGTTTTGGATTGAAACAAGCATTTTCAGAATTAGTTTCTTTCGAGCAATTAAAACCAGCTTTGGAGCTTATTTCTTCGGGCGTTATTTTGCCAAATGCCTCTGCCACGCCTTTTTATTTCAAATCTGTGAATCTTTCTGCCGTAGATGTACGCGTGGTCAAGATCTTTGAAAACAACATGTTGCAATACCTGCAAACCAGTAATTTAAACGATTACAATTCGTATGATATACGACGTGTTGGACGAAGAATTGCTAAAAAAACCATCGCTTTAGACACGGATATGGTTTCAGGAAACGGTACATGGAAGGCCCATGCTCTAGATGTATCAACCCTTTTTAATGCAGATCCTGGGGCATTATATCGCATTGAATTAAGCTTCAAAAAAGAATACATCACCTACTCATGTAGTGAAAGTCAAGAAACAGATCAAGAAGAAGATGAAGAAGACTATTACAATGATTATTATGGCCAGGATTCCCATGACGTCACAGCCGCCAATGAAGACGAGATAGAAGAGCAGTATTGGGACAATGAAATTTATCAATGGCGTCGCCATCGCTATAACTGGAACCAAAGAGACAATCCATGCCATGATGCCTATTACGATCCTGACCGTTTTGTGAGCGCAAATATCTTAGGTTCTGATCTTGGGATTATTGTCAAAAAAGGAAATAATAAGTCCTATCACTTCGCAGTTTCTAACCTATTAACCACAAAACCCGAGGGTGGAACCACCATAAGGCTCTATAATTATCAGCAGCAGTTGGTAAGAACCTTAACAACAGATAATGATGGCTTTTCGATTCATGATGGTGACAAAAATATTGCGTTCGCCATTGCCCAAAAAGGAAATCACTTTGCCTATGCAAAACTGGAAGACGGTAATGCGCTATCATTGAGCAAATTTGATGTTTCCGGAAAATATCTGGAAAAAGGATTAAAAGGGTTTTTATATACAGAAAGAGGGGTGCACCGTCCTGGAGATAGCATCCATCTAACCTTTGTCTTGAACGATGTTTCCAATCCGCTTCCCAAAGACCACCCTGTAAAATTAGAGGTTACCGATGCAAGGGGGAAGCTTGTGCATCGCACGGTTACTCAACAAGGGATGAATGGATTTTTCTATTTCCCAATAACTACAGACAGTGATGCTCCTACTGGCAACTGGGCAGCTACAATCACGGTTGGCGGAGCTCAATTTTCAAAGTCTTTAAAAGTGGCCACTGTAAAGCCGAATCGATTAAAAATTAAACTGGATTTCGAAGATGAAATTCTAGATGCGAGTAAGCCTATAAAAGGAACGGCATCGGCCCTTTGGTTGCATGGTGCTCCCGCTCGAAACCTGAAAATAGATATGGAAGCTACGCTTAGAGCAACGTCGACTGCTTTTCCAAAATTTCCAACGTATCATTTTAATGATCCTATTCGTTCTTTTTCTGAAACAGAACTTCCCATTTTAAGTTCCAATTTATCTCAGGAAGGAAGTACTTCTTTCGAAAAATCCCTTGAGATTAGTGACAAGGCTCCCGGTATGCTAAAAGCTACGTTCCTAACAAAAGTGTATGAAGGTGGTGGTGATTTCTCTATAGATGTCTTTTCTAAAAACGTGGCTCCCTATTCCCATTTCGTTGGACTACAATCTCCCGATCCTCATAGATATGGCTCTTATTATACCGATGAGAACACAGAGTTTGATGTGGTTACTGTAGATGCTCAAGGAGCAGCCAGTGGAAATAGAGACATAGAAGTAAAAGTATTTAGAATCCACTGGAGATGGTGGTGGAACCGTAGCGAAGACAATCTTTCTCGCTATGAAAATTCCGTAGTACATCGCCCAGTTAACGAATTCAATATAACCACAGATGGCAAAGGGAAAGCTTCGTTTACCCTCAATATTCCTGAAGACGATGGAGGGCGCTATCTCATTAGAGTTATTGACAAGGCGTCTGGACATGCCACTGGAAGAATCACTTATTTCTATCGAAATTGGTGGAAACGCCCCGTAGGTGGCGATGCAGAAAGTGCAAAAATGCTGGTGTTTTCAGCAGACAAAGAATCATATAAGGTAGGTGAAGAAGCTACCATCTCTTTTCCTTCGGGAAGTGAGGGTCGTGCCTTGGTAAGTGTAGAAAATGGCACCGAAGTACTCTCCACACAATGGGTAAAAACTTCTCAAGGTGAAACCAAAGTTAATATTCCGCTCACCAAAGAAATGACGCCTAACATTTATGTAAATATTTCGTTGCTTCAACCTCACGAACAGGTGAAAAATGATCTTCCCATTAGATTGTACGGGGTCATTCCTATGCTGGTTGAAGATCCAAATACGATCCTTAAACCAAGCCTTGACATGCCCGATGTTCTAAAACCAGAAGAAACATTTACCGTGACCGTTTCCGAAGAAAATAACAAGGCAATGACGTATACTATTGCTATGGTCGATGAAGGCTTATTAGACCTTACACGTTTCCCAACACCCAAAATTCATGGTGCTTTCTATACCCGGGAAGCCCTAGGGGTTAAAACCTTTGACATCTATGATTATGTTATTGGGGCGTACTCTGGTAGTGTAGAGAATATTTATGCCATTGGTGGTGGCGATGAGGCCGCTGGTGCCAAAAACCGAAAGGCTGATCGGTTTAAACCCGTAGTCCGTTTTATGGGGCCTTTTCATTTATCTGCTGGCAAAAAAGCCAACCATGATATTACCATGCCCAATTATGTGGGATCGGTTCGCACTATGGTTATTGCCGGTGATAATCCAAAAAGTGCCTATGGTAAAATTGATAAAACCACCCCTGTTCGTAAGCCATTGATGGTCTTGGCATCCCTTCCCAGAAAGTTATCCCCTGGGGAGACAGTCACCCTACCCGTGACCATATTTGCTATGGAAGACAAAGTGAAAAATGCTACCATTACTGTGAATGTTGGCGATGCGCTAAGACCTATTAACGGGACTTCCAAAACGGTATCTTTTAACGCCCCTGAAGAGAAAATTGTAAACTTCGAATTTGAAGTTTTGCCCGCAGCACAGTTTCAAACCATTGAAGTAATTGCTTCCGGTAGTGGAGAAAAAGCAAGTTATAGTGTTGAAATAGATGTTGAAAACCCAAATCCAATATCACAAAAATCAACGCCCTATGTGCTTTCCGAAAATGGAACACAGGAAATCTCTTTTGAAACCTTCGGTGTCTCAGGAACCAATGAGGCCACTCTCGAGTTTTCAACACTCCCTCCTATGGATTTTGGAAGACGCCTGCAGTACCTTATTCGGTATCCACATGGTTGTGTAGAACAAACAACCTCTGCCGCTTTTCCGCAGTTATTTCTCGGTGACATCTTTGATATTACCTATGATAAGAAGCAAAAAATGGAAGAAAATATCAAAGCGGCCATTCACAAACTAGGCTCCTTTCAAATTCCAAATGGCGGGCTGAGTTATTGGCCAGGGGAATTGGAGGCCAACGAATGGAACACGAATTATGTGGGGCATTTCATGTTGGAGGCTGAGAAAAAAGGGTACGCTCTGCCTATTTCATTCATGAGCAATTGGCTTCGTTTTCAGCAAAACACAGCACGACAGTGGAGGTCAAGTCAATACAGTTATAATTCCAGTTTCATCCAAGCATATCGATTGTATACGCTGGCGCTCGCAGGTCAACCAGAACTTGCGGCTATGAATCGCTTACGAGAATCCAAACATTTAAGTAATGATGCGAAATGGCGTCTTGCTGCTGCTTATGCTTTGGCTGGCAAGAAAAATGTCGCAGAGCAGTTGATGAGAACAGCTAATGTTGACTTTAAGCCAGAACGCTACAATTATTATACCTACGGATCTCCTTTCAGAAATAGATCTATGGCATTAGAGACTATGGTTATTATGGGAGATCCTAAACAACGCACACTGGCTGTTTCACTCGCCAAAGATCTTTCATCTCAAAGATGGTATAGCACTCAGGAAACATCCTATGGTTTATTGGCAATGGCTAAAATGGTGACTAAAAATGGAGGAAAAGCCATGGAGCTTTCTTTTACACAAAACGGAAAGTCAACCACCCTTAAAACAGATCGCAGTATCGCCCAACGTGATCTTCCATTAACCATGGGAGGGAATTCAGTAACCGTAACAAATGCACAAGGAAATGTGGTTTATGTAACCTTGATTCAACAAGGAAAACTTCCCTTAGGAGATGAACTTTCAGAACAAAGAAACTTATCTCTTAAAGCTCAATTTTTAAATGGTGAAGGGGCTGCTATGGACGTTTCCAAATTACGACAGGGTACTGAAATAACCGCGCTTGTTACTGTTACGAATGTCTCTAAAGACTATGTGGACAATATCGCTCTATCACAAATTTTTCCAAGTGGTTGGGAAATTGTAAACACCAGTTTCACCGATTTAGGTGGTGGCGCGAGTGGCACAGCTCGTTATACGGACATTCGAGACGATAGGGTCAACTTTTATTTTGACCTTAAGTCCAAAAAAAGTAAAACATTCAGAGTAAAACTTAATGCGTCTTATTTAGGCACATATTATTTGCCCGGCGCACAATCTGAAGCCATGTATGATAATACGTACTATGCCCGTAACAAGGGACAATGGGTTGTTGTAGAAAAATAAAAAGCGCTTTTGAAACACCCTCAATTATATATCAAAAAGTTCATTGGCAGGCATAAGGTTAAACTTAGTGTTCTACTGGTGATCTTTGTGGTGTGGTTGTTTAGTCTCCCCAAACCCCTGTTTACGGATCCCGCAGCAACAGTGCTTGAAAGTAGAGAGGGTGTTATGTTAGGAGCCAGAATTGCTGATGATGGTCAATGGAGGTTTCCAGTAATGGATTCCGTTCCATACCGATTTGAGCAGAGCATACTTCTCTTTGAAGACGAATACTTTTACAATCATCCGGGATTCAACCCAGTATCCATGGCAAAGGCATTGTGGCAAAATGTAACTACCGACAAACGAAGAGGAGGAAGTACAATCACGCAGCAGGTAGTGCGTCTTTCCAGAAAAAACAAAAAACGAACCTACAGTGAAAAATTCGTTGAGACTTTTAAAGCAACGCGTTTGGAGGCTGGTTATAGCAAAAAAGAAATTCTCACCTTATATAGTTCATATGCGCCATTCGGCGGAAATGTAGTTGGGTTAGAAACAGCTGCTTGGCGTTATTTTGGAATTCCATCCCATGAATTAAGTTGGGGGCAATCGGCTTCATTGGCCGTATTGCCAAACGCTCCGGCACTTATCTTTCCCGGTAGAAATGAAGCCATTTTAAAGCAAAAAAGGGATCGATTACTGGCTAAACTTCATGAAAAGGGAATAATAGATGCCACATCTTATGAACTTGCCTTGTTGGAGAAGCTCCCCGGCAAGCCCTTTCCGCTGCCTGAGATTGCCCCTCATCTTACAGAAAAAATTCGTCGAGAACATCCAGGGCAACGGGTGCAGAGTACCATTGAAATTTCCCTTCAACAAAACCTGAATCGCATTACAAAAGACCATCATTTTCTACTCAGTCAAAACGAAATTAATAACCTGGCAGTATTGGTCCTGGATGTCAATACACGTGAGGTCCTAGCATACATTGGGAATGCCCCAGCCTCAAAAGATCACAATAATTTTGTGGATATTATGAACAAGCCCCGAAGTGCAGGCAGTGTTCTCAAGCCCTTTTTATATGCGGCTTCATTGGATTCGGGCGAACTACTTCCTAATACATTAGTTGCAGACATCCCCACCACAGTTAATAGTTACAATCCGCAAAACTTTGATAAGCAATTTAACGGAGCCGTTCCGGCGAGCATCGCCTTATCCCGCTCCTTGAATGTGCCTGCAGTGCGCCTTCTTCAGAGTCATGGATTGCATCGTTTTTACAATACCCTTCAAAAGACAAACCTATCGACCATTAATCGATCCCCCGATCATTACGGATTATCCCTTATTTTGGGAGGCGCAGAAAGCACGCTTTGGGATTTAACCAACGCTTATGCCGGTATGGCTTCAACACTTTCTTACTTTAACCGCTCGTCTAGCGAATACCGAACCAACGAATTTACCTCCCCCGTAATTAAACAAGGTACTGTTGCAGCACTAGGAGCGACAACAGGTTCCCCTGAAATTTTCAACGCGGGAGCTATTTATCATACACTAGCCTCCCTTCAAAAAGTAAACCGTCCTGAGGGGGAAGAAAATTGGAATTTTTTCAGTAATTCTCAGCCCATTGCATGGAAAACAGGAACGAGTTTCGGCTTTAAAGATGCTTGGGCCATAGGGGTCACTTCTAAATATGCCATTGGTGTCTGGGTGGGTAATGCAGATGGTGAAGGACGACCAGGGCTCACTGGAATTCAAGCTGCTGCTCCCCTATTATTTGATGTGTTAGATGTGCTTCCAAAGTCTGAATGGTTTGCCATGCCTTATGATGAACTCATTGAGGTTTCTATCTGTCAAAAAAGCGGGCATTTGGCCAATTCATTTTGCGATGAATCTACCATGGAATGGATTCCAAAAGATGGTACTCGAACAAAAGCCTGTCCCTACCATCAAAATGTCTTCCTCAATACGTCCAGAAGTTTTCAGGTAAACTCATCTTGCTATCCCTTGGCAGCCATGAAACAAGAAAATTGGTTCTCATTACCACCTGTATTGGAATATTATTATGCTCCGTTGCACCCAGAATACAATCCGTTACCACCCTTCGACCCAGCCTGTCTTCAAGATGGAGAGCGTACTATGGAATTTGTTTTTCCGAAGAGAAACGAAGTAGTTATACTCCCTAAAGATTTTGACGGGACCCTCAATGAGGTCATTTTTAAGTTAGCACATAGATCTCCAGAGACCCCTGTACACTGGTACTTAGGATCTGAATACATGGGTTCTACTGAAACCTTCCACGAAATTGCACTAGCTCCCGAACCAGGAAATTACACCCTTACGGTCATGGACCAAGAGGGAAATGAACTGAAACAGCAGATTGAGATTGTAACTGCTTCTCAGTAACCTTCAAAATTCATACTTTAGTGAGATGAAAATTTGGCACGTCCTGTTTTTTCTTTCCTTGCTAGTCTTTACGTCTTGTAACAAGACTTCTCAAAACCAAACAACCACTCTTAATGGGGCATGGGAATTTACCGCTTCTGAAGACCTAAATTGGAAGCTCGGAACTGTCCCTGGAACTGTACAAACCGATCTGCTTCGGTTGGGCGAAATCCCCGACCCATTTAAGGGAAACAACGAAGATTCTATTCAATGGGTTTCGGATAAAGACTGGCAGTATAAAAGGGCGTTTACCCTTTCCGAAGAAACCCTTCAAAAGAAAAAACACCTTCTTAGGTTTCATGGATTGGATACCTATGCCACGGTATTTTTAAATGACTCCTTACTTTTAACCGCTAATAATGCATTCAGAACCTGGGAGGTTGATGTTTCTGAACTTCTGAAACTTGAAAACGAAATCCGAATTGCCTTTTCGGCTACCGATTCCACCGAAAAAATCGAAGCCAATAAACTGAACTACGAGCTCCCCGAAGCGCCGCGTGTTTTTACCCGAAAGCCGCAATTTCAATACGGCTGGGACTGGGGGCCAAAGATTAAAACTATGGGTGTCTGGCGCGATGTTTTGTTGCGCTCTTATAATAATACAGACATAGAAGAGGTCTATATTGAAACGGGAGCTATTACAACAACAGATTCGGTGAATCTTACCGTGCATGTATCGTTGGATGTTCTTGAAGAACAAAAACTAGCGATTGAAATCAGCAATCAGAATACAAATGAAACGTATACTGAAAACATTTCGGTCGTGCCTGGAAAATCAACCTATAACATCCCCTTGACGCTTCAGGATCCAAAATTTTGGTATCCACATAATCTGGGAGACCCCTATTTATATTCTTATGTAGTTCGCCTTAAAAAAGGAAAAACAATCATTGATAGTATTTCGAAAAAAGTAGGCCTTAGAACCGTTGAATTAGTCACAGAAAAAGATAGTATAGGGGAAGGGTTTTATTTCAAAGTAAATGGGAAGTCTGTCTATATGAAAGGGGCCAACTACATTCCTCAAAACATATTTCTACCTGAAGTAACTCTAGAGGATCGGGAACAATTACTCAATGATGTGGTAGACGCCAACATGAACATGCTTCGCGTATGGGGCGGTGGGGTTTATGAAGACGATGCCTTCTATGAACTCTGTGATGAAAAAGGGATCCTTGTTTGGCAGGACTTTATGTTTGCTTGTGCCATGTATCCCGGAGATGATGCCTTTTTAGACAATGTAAAGCAGGAGGCTATTGAAAATGTGAAACGCTTACGACAACATCCCAGTATTGCTTTGTGGTGTGGCAATAATGAGAATAATGAGGGATGGCATCGATGGGGATGGCAGGCTGGTAAAACAGAAGTTCAAAAAGAAGAGATCTGGAAAAACTATCAAAAATTGTTTAACGATATATTACCCAATGTTATTGATAGCCTACACCCAAACATAGACTATTGGGAAAGCTCTCCAAAATATGGTCGTGGCGACAAACGCTATCAATTTGAGGGAGATGCTCACGACTGGTGGGTATGGCATGATGCGTATCCCTTTGAGCATTTTGAAGAAGAAGTTCCTCGCTTTATGAGTGAATTTGGGTTCCAATCGTTTCCCTCTTATGAAGCCATTCAATATTTCACAGAACAAGGTAGTATTGACATCGCGCATCCTTCGTTTGCCACACATCAAAAGCATTCGCGTGGATTTTCACTTATAAAAGAATATATGGAGCGGGATTATCCTGTACCAGTTACCGGAGAAGATTATGTATATGTTAGTCAGCTATTACAAGCCTATGGTATCACCAAAGGAATCTACGCCCACCGTAGGGCCAAACCCTATAATATGGGAACTTTGTATTGGCAACTAAACGATTGCTGGCCTGTGGTCTCATGGTCCAGTATTGATGGTCTGGGAAATTGGAAGGCATTGCACTATAAGGCAAAAATGGCATTTAAAAATAGATTAATAATTGCTTGGGAGGAAGGCGAAAATTTAAATATTACCATAGCAGATGACCATCTGGAGCATATTGAAGACACCTTGCGTATTTTCATAAAAGATTTTAAAGGCACCATTTTAAAAAGTCAGACCGTTCACAATGTAACAACAAACACTCGACGGAATGAAGTCTTGTACAGCATGTCTTTGGCTGATTTCGAATTTAACCCACGCTATAGCTTTGCTGAAATTACTTTTGATGCTGAAAAAACAGTCTACTATTTTACAAAACCGAAGGAGCTCAAGCTACAACAAAAGGAAATTGATCAAACATTTGTAAAAACGGAAAAAGGTTTTCAATTAAGTCTATCTTCAGAAACACTCCAAAAAGATGTATTTTTAATAGCATCCGAGCCTGGAACGTGGAGTGATAATTTTTTCGATCTGCTTCCGGGCGAAGTAAAAGTCGTGCAATTTTCTACCACCGTTCAGAAGGTGCCTAACTTGAAAATAAAAACCCTTAATCAACTCATTGAATAACACATGCGTCGAATTTTACCATACATTTTTTTACTTGGACTCTTTGTTCAATGCGATTCTAAGATAGATATCGCCGAAGCCGTAACTATTGGCCCCCTTATTCCCAAACCGCAAGAATTACAAAAAGGGGAAGGCCATTATACACTGGAAACCGGTGCGGGTTTGTTTGTTGAAACCGAGTTTGATGTTGCAGGTACTTTTTTAACCAATTATCTAAAAAAAGCTTCTATTTCTATGAAGACCACCTCTTGGGAGAACGGTGATATCGTTATCACTAGGGACAGCACTTTGGAAGACGAGGGTTACGTACTCACCGTTTCTGAAGGAGGCATTGTTATCAATGCCAAAGATGCTTCTGGTGCTTTTTATGGTGTTCAGACATTGCGACAATTAATGCCAGTGGATATGGAATCTTCAGAAGGAATTCAAGCGTCCTCTATCTATATTCCAAGTGTGCTTATTAAAGATCATCCTACATTTTCATATCGCGGCATGCATCTAGATGTTGGGCGTCATTTCTTTCCGAAGGAATTCATTAAAGAATACATTGCAAATCTCTCTATGCTTAAAATGAACTATTTTCATTGGCACCTAACCGAAGATCAAGGTTGGCGGATTGAGATCAAAAAATATCCCAGATTAACCAGTCATTCGGCTTATAGAGATGAAACGTTAATAGGCCATTATAGTGATACGCCCCATAAATTTGATGGAACAAAATACGGTGGTTTCTACTCCCAAGAAGACATTAAAGAAATTGTGGCTTTTGCAACACAACACAATGTTACTATTATTCCCGAAATCGAAATGCCCGGACATGCCCAGGCGGCCATAAGTGCTTATCCAGAACTGGGATGTGCGCCCTATCAAGTACCCGTGGCAACCAAGTGGGGTGTTTTTGAAAATATCTATTGCCCAAACCAAAAGACCTTCGGTTTTCTTAAGGATGTTTTGACCGAAGTGATCGAGCTCTTCCCCAGTGAGTATATACACATTGGTGGAGATGAAGCGCCAAAGGCGCAATGGAAAACCTGTGGGCATTGTCAGAATTTAATACAGCGACTTGACCTTAAAGACGAACATGGCTTGCAAAGTTATTTTATCAAGGAGATAGAGACTTTTCTTAACAGTAAGGGTAAAAATATTATTGGTTGGGATGAAATTTTAGAAGGTGGGTTAGCCCCAAATGCTACCGTCATGTCTTGGCGCGGTGTACAAGGGGGCATTGATGCGGCACAACAAAAACACAATGTAATAATGACCCCCAACTCTCATGCCTATTTTGACTACTATCAGGCAGACAATGTAGATGAACCGCTGGCCATTGGTGGATTTCTGCCCCTGAAAAAAGTATACAGCTTTAACCCCATTCCGAAAATATTAAATGCTTCTGAAGCGACATATATTTTAGGTGCTCAAGGAAATGTCTGGACCGAATATATGAAGGACGAAGACAAAGTAGAGTATATGGTATTTCCCAGAATATTGGCCATGAGTGAGATCACTTGGACGGGGCCTTCAGAAAATATTGATGCGGACTATGCTGACTTCCTCGCAAGAGTGGAGCCTTTTCATCAACGCTTGGATGCCTTAGACATTAATTATGCGAATCACTTGTATGGTATTGATGGAACCATTGTCAAGGACAATAATACTGTTTTGTACGAACTAAACACTCCAACCGCTGGAAAAGAGATTTGGTATACAATAAATAATTCCGAAGAAAAGAAATATACCCAACCTATTTCCATTTCGGAAGGAACACAGCTCAAGGCATATGTTGTGAAGGATGGTGAAAAGATGGGCCGTGAGTTTTCACAAACAATTACATATCATAAGGCCATTACAGGCAGTGTTTCTTTAAATGTTGAACCACATAGTGCTTACAATGCTGGTGGCAAGGAAGCGTTGATCAATGGAATTAACGGAAGTGATTCCCGGTATGGAGACAGCGAATGGCTAGGGTTTTGGGGAGATGATGTAGAAATCACGATCGATTTTGGAAAAGAAACGAAGATATCTGCGGTAAAAACCCGATTCTATAATGGAAACGGACAGTGGATCTACGCCCCAAAAAAGATCATTGTAGAAGATGGTTCTGGAATTGTCTCAAGTATTGATATAGACCCTTCTAATGCCCTTATAGCTGAAATTTCTGTACCCATAGAAGCCACAACACGATACCTCAAAATACGCGTTCCAAATTATGGAACAATTCCGAAAGGTCTTCAGGGTGCCGGAAACAAAGCATGGACTTTTATTGACGAAATTAGTATAGAATGATTGTAGAGATTTGTGCCAATTCTTTTGACAGTGCCCTTGCGGCGAAGCTCGGAGGTGCCACCCGTATTGAGTTATGTACTGCACTTTCCCTTGGTGGGTTAACGCCTTCGCACGGTCTTATCGAAAAGGTAATGCAAACGTTAGACATCCCTGTTCATGTGCTTATCCGTCCTCGCGGAGGTGATTTCACCTATTCTGAAAGAGAGCTCGATATAATGAAACGGGATATTAGCTATTGTAAAAATTTAGGCTGTGCAGGTATTGTAAGTGGCGTTCTTACTACGGAAAGAAATATTGATATTTTGGCTACGAAACAACTGATGGAAGCTTCTCGTGACCTAGACTTTACGTTTCATAGAGCCTTTGATTGGGTTAAAAACCCAACAGAGTCATTACAACAACTCACCGAATTGGAGGTTCAAAGAATACTCACCTCTGGGCAAGAATCTAAAGCCATTGACGGATTAGGTCTATTGAAAAATTTGTTGCAAGCCGCTCAAGGAAACGTTGAAATTATGCCTGGAAGTGGTATTAACTCGAATAATGCCCTGAAGTTCAAAGAAGCTGGGTTCGCAAGCATTCATCTTTCAGCAACAAAAAAGCCAACACCTTCTCTTAAAGAGAACACAGCAACTGCCGTTCAATCTTCTTTCTTTGGTGAGGATATAGAAGGGGTTTCAGATCTCGAAACCATACAATATATTGTTGATCTAGTGAGCTAGCGTAGTCTATTTAGAATAGTGTTCGAACTAGCCAAAAGACCGCTACAAAGACAAGCAAACCAATAACTCTATTATTAAATCCGTGCCCCATGGTGTCATAATAGTCGGGATCCTTAGGTCCATGGAGGTATTCTTTGTAGGTATATTTATTTTTATTGAATAAGGTTCTCCAAATCATGCCGAAAACCCATCTCGCCGTTCCACCAATGGCGTTTAAAATTATATGGCCTAACCTCCAATTAATCATCTATCTAAGAGGAAACCCTTTCCCTGCCCACCAAGGATGCATTTCTATCACCAGACGTCCAGCTTTGACCATTGGATCTGCGTTGGCTAAACTATCTGCCATTTGAAAGGTAGGAACATTGTAGATCGTAATTCCACGGATGTCACCATCATCTCCAAAAGGACCTGAGATATCTGCATATCCTTTTTCATACATACTTCCCAAATGTGCCATGTGCAATGCTTGTAGGCTATCTGCCTCTTTCTCATTTTGCGATCGGTTTGGGCCTCGCTTTAAGAATGCAATAAAATACTGCTGCATAATAATCGTATCTCCCGTCTCCTCATCTATATAATCAAAGACCTCAAAACCTCTTTCTTTCAATCCTTGTTTCACACTGGCCACTGAGGGTTCGACAACTTCAATGGATGGTTCTTCCATAGTGACCTCTTCTGTGCTTTGGGTGTCAGCCTCATGTTTACATGCAATACACAAGACAAGGAACAAGCCTATCAAGCTCATCTTTTTAATCCGTATCATTTCCATTGTTTATATGGGTTTTTACTAAGTTGTGAATTATAGTATTTCAAATCTCCTGTAACCTCCTCTCCCAGCCAGTTTGGCCGAGAAAACTTTTCGTTTTCATCTGTTAATTCTACCTCGGCGATGACCAATCCCTCATTTTCTCCATAAAATTCATCTACTTCAAAAATATGGTTTCCTACTTTTACTTCAAAGCGAGTTTTATCAATTTGTCCAGGTTCGCATATATTTAGTAAGGTTTTCGCTTCGGAAAAAGGAATCTCCTTTTCCCATTCAAAACGCGTGGTTCCTTGGGTATTTGACTTTCCTTTTACGGTGAGCACCCCTTGCTCTCCCTGAATACGAATACGAACGGTTCGATCTGAATGAGAATTTAAATATCCCTGACTAATTCGTCTTTCCCGAAAAGCCTCTTGCTTAAAGGCTTCAGAAAGAACTAGAAATTTGCGTTCAATCTCCTGCATTTCCATATTAATTAATTCTCCAAGGTGGATTTTTTCTATGATCTCCTCCAAAGAATAAGATGATCCTATTTCCGGCGGGATCGCGTAACCGAGCTTCGCGCCAAAGCCATCTCCTATCTTCAGGCATTTCATCAAAGATAACACCTTCCTTTACTAAAACAGCCACCTGTTCATCGAGGTTTTCCATTTCAAAATACACCGATACTCCTTCGCCATCTGAAAGCTCAGCAACTTCATGTATCGAAAAAGTTGCTTCCCCAACAGGGCATTCAAATCTCGCATAATGAGGAAGGCTTTCCACAATAAGATGAAGTCCTAATTTCTTATAAAAAGCGATAGATTTCTGGACGTCTAAAGCGGGGACTGTTACTTGGTTTAAATTCATAATTGCCTTGCCAATTTACGTATAATATCATTTTCAATTCTCGAATTCTCGTAGCTATTTGTCGCCAACCACTGCATGCATAGGACTATATCCGTGGGTGCTATCATTTTATACTTTGCGGGTATAAAAACTCCCAATCCTTTCATGAAAAACTGAGCAACTCTTTCGCCCAATCTTTTCTCAGCGCGTTTTCCGCCAATAAGAGAGGGTTGTAAAATATAGGTATTCTTGATTCCCAATTCAAGCACATCTCGTTCCATTTCGCCTTTTGTTCGGTTATAAAATACCGTACTCGAAATGTTTGCGCCCATGGCAGAAATTACAATGAAAGAATCAATTTTATTTTCCACACATAGTTGGGCTGCCGATAATGGAATCCCATAATCGATGTCTCTATATTGTTTGGTATTTGGAGTTTTGGCTTTGGTAGTTCCAATGCAACAAAAAACTACATCTGCGTTAAATTTTTCTCTGTTTTCTTCTAGTGCCAAAAGGTCTACAATAAAAGAAAGGAGTTTTGGATGATTCTGCTTTAAAGGACTCCTAGAAAATACCCTTACTTGGTCGTAAGAGGGGTCTTCTAGGGTTTTCTGTAACAGAATACCCCCTGTTAGGCCTGTTGCTCCTAAAATAATAGCTGTTTTGCCCATTTAACTCACATTAAATAAAATCATTCTCACTAAGATATTATAATTTTATGGGATGGAGGACGCACTTCCCATCCGAAAGATTATTCATGTTGATATGGACGCTTTTTATGCCTCTGTAGAGCAGCAGGATGATCCGAGCTTACAAGGTAAGCCTATTGCTGTGGGTGGTGGTGGCACCCGAGGTGTAGTAAGTGCCGCCAGTTATGAGGCTAGAAAGTTTGGTGTGCGAAGCGCCATGAGTGGTGTGTTGGCTAAAAAATTGTGCCCTGACCTCATTTTTGTGAGACCAAACTTTGAACGGTATCAGGAGGTTTCCAAACAGATTCGTAAAATATTCTTAGAATATACTGATCTGGTTGAACCCCTTTCTCTCGACGAGGCCTATCTGGATGTGACCCAAAATAGAAAAGGAAACCCCAGTGCTACCTTAATTGCCACTGAGATCCGTAAAAAAATAAAGGATGTAACCAGATTAAACGCCTCTGCGGGAATTTCAATTAATAAATTCATTGCCAAGGTCGCTAGCGATATTAATAAGCCTAATGGTCAAAAAACAATTCCCCCAGAAGATGTAATCCCTTTTATGGAAACCTTAGATATTAAAAAGTTCTTTGGCGTTGGAAAGGTGACCAAAGAGAAAATGTATCGTCTAGGTATTTTCACAGGGAAAGATCTTAAAGAACGAACGTTGGAATTTTTGGTTGAGAATTTTGGGAAAAGTGGGAGCTATTATTATCACGTAGTTCGGGGAGATCATCAGAGTGAAGTAAAACCCTCGCGCACTCAAAAGTCCTTGGCCGCAGAGCGTACTTTTAATGAAAATATTTCGTCAGAATTATATATGTTAGATCGTTTAAAGGACATCGCAACCGAAGTAGAAAAACGCCTGGTTAAGAGCAAGTTGGCAGGAAAAACAATCACGCTAAAAATAAAATACAGTGATTTCACGCTTCAGACTCGGAGCAAAACACTTCCGTTATATATTTCCAACCAAGATCTTATTCTCGAAACTGTGAAAAACTTATTGTATCAAGAAAAAATGAAAGACTCTGTTCGATTACTTGGTATTTCTGTTTCAAATCTTAATAATGAACAGAAAAAAGAAGAAAAAGTAGCTCCTGATAAAACCATAGATGTGCAATTAAAGCTTGATTTTTAGATTGTTTATCCTTTCCGAAGAAAACAATTACAATCATATAGTATTCAATCCATTGAAACCAGCCACAGGCATCCTTCGTAAGTATTTGTATTGTTTAACTTTAAACTTACATATTATGAAGAAGAATTTGTCAAAACTACGCTTGAAAAAATCTGTAGTCGCCAATCTGAGCAAAGTAAATGGAGGAGGGCCTTACAATATTTTTAATAATCCCGGAGAATCTGTTCTGGAGCCAGGGTGTGGCACGGTAGGCGGAACAACACCAATAGCGGGATGCCAACCCGAAACCCTTGCCTGCATTACGCAATATTGTATTTCAAATAACAATTGCCAGACTGAATTTCCTTGTTAGGAAATATGCTTCTTGTTAAAAAGAGCACTCCTCAAATAAGGAGTGCTCTTTTTGTTAAAGTTATCCTTCACATACTAAAGGGACGTGTTTCCTGTTTCATAAAAGAAGCTATATGCTTTCGTTCTATTTAACCTTCCACCCCTATTTTGTAAAACTGTTAAAGATTTGTTATTTCATGAAAAAATGAAAAACACGGTATGGTTGTTGGAAATTTCCCAATAATGCCATTGAAACAGGAGAGATATAGTTCACTTAAAACCAATAGATTATCATGATATAAAGCTACTTGAATTAATTATTAACTAAAACCTTTTACGTTATGAAAACAGTAGCTTTTTCCAGCCTTGCAGTGATGTGTTTAACATTGTTTGTATCCTGCAAAGATGAACCAAAAACCAATATTGAAATTGAACCCGAAATTAGCACAACCGAGAAGGATCTCGCCATTGCTGATGATTCCTTTGAGTCTGTAGAGGATTCCGAAACAACATTTCTGTATGTCACAGCATATACAGGTCTGAGTCTCAGAGAGTACAATAATTTGCAAAGTGAAAAATTGGCCATTATGCCTTATGGAACCAAGGTTAAAGTACTCTCTCCTGAAGGGAAAGGTACTATGACCGTAGGAGGAATCAAAGGAGGAATGGATCAAGTAGAATTCAATCATAAAAAGGGATATGCCTTTAACGGATATCTATCGCGTTTCTTCCCCCCAGAGAAGGATATTTCGTCAAAAGGCTATTCCTTGGAACTAAAAGAGGTTTTTCCTGATGTTATTTATACGGAAACAACCGGTGGGACAGCCAGTAATCCAACAACTACACAAACACTCACCCTACCAAAAGGTAAGTGGCATGAAGCCTATTTCATTGCGCAACGTCTTTTTGAGATTCCAGGAGAATTTACCTTTCCTACCCAAAAGGGAATACAAAAACAAACCCTTCAGGATAGCAAACCCAAAAAAGGAGTTTGGACGAGTGAGTTACAGATAACACGAAACGATAATGCCCTTCAAAAAATAGAGTATGTATATAAATCAAAGAAATTTGATAGTAATGTGATTGTAACGGTCAAAGGAGATATTGCGACCATTTCCAAAACAGAAATCATTAAGTAATTTGTAATATTCTTTGGTTCTGCGGAATCATGTCAAAGCCGAGCTTACCTATTTGTACGCTCGGCTTTTCGTTTTAATTCTATTTGACCTGAGACACCCGTAAGGTGTTCACCATTCCTTTATCTACAATAGGCATTGCTGCCAAATTGATTAAGTAATCTCCTGAAGATACAAATCCTCGGTCACAGGCTATTTTGTTCACGTCATCCACGGTTTCATCTGTACTCACATATTTATCATAAAAGAACGCTTTTACACCCCACAGCAAATTAAGTCGTGATAAAATGCGTCGGTTTGAAGTAAATACCAAGATATGTGCTTCTGGTCTCCATGCGGATATTTGAAAAGCCGTATATCCACTATTGGTAAGTGTGCAAATAGCTCGTGCTTCTATTTCATTAGCCATATGAGCCGCATGATAGCAAATGGCTTTGGTAACATATCGATTAGTACGTATGTGTGGCGGTTCTTGGGGCACCATGATCAACGGAGAGTTCTCAACGCTTCTTATAATCTTTGCCATGGTCTTAATTACATCTACGGGGTATTTCCCGACCGATGTTTCTCCTGAAAGCATTACAGCATCAGCTCCATCCATTACCGAGTTGGCCACATCATTTACCTCCGCCCTTGTGGGAGTTAAAGAGGTAATCATTGTTTCCATCATCTGTGTAGCAATAATCACAGGGATTCTCGCTCGTTTAGCAACTTGTACCAGTTCTTTTTGAATGAGCGGAACTTCCTCTGCAGGGATCTCCACACCCAGGTCTCCTCTTGCTACCATGAGACCATCACAATACGCAATAATTCGATCTATATTTTGAACGGCCTCTGGTTTTTCGATCTTGGCAATAATGGGAATCTTATATTCGCTATTCGCTTCAATAAGTGCCTGTAGTTCTCTCAAATCATCCGCATTTCTAACAAAAGATAGTGCTATCCAATCTACCTCCAGTCCAATGGCAAAAACGGCATCTTCCTTATCTTTCTTTGTTAAGGCTGGAAGCGAAATTTTTGTATTAGGCAGGTTAACTCCTTTTTTTGAACGCAGTGGCCCTCCTTGAATGACTTTTGCTTTTACTTCATTTTTTCCATTGGTTTCAAGCACTTCAAAAATTAACTTTCCGTCGTCCAATAAAATACGCTCCTCTGGTTTTACATCGCTAGAGAAGCAATCATAATTCATGTATACTCTTTCTCGCGTTCCTTCAAACTCTTTTCCAGTAATGAAAGAGATTTCATCGCCCTTCTCTAAAACAACTTCCTCCTTCATAACCCCCACTCTAAGTTTGGGTCCTTGTAGGTCTGCTAGGATCGCTGTTGTTGTACCCAGTTCTTTTTCGATGGTACGAATTAAAGATATCTTAGCTTTTACATCGGCATAATTGGCATGAGAAAAGTTAATTCTAAAAACATTCACTCCTTCCAGAATCATATTCTTAATGATCTTCTTTTCTGAAGTCGCGGGTCCTAACGTAGCTACTATTTTTGTTCGTTTTTGATTTGGCATTAGTCAAATATTAAGTTGTTTTTAGATCGAATATTTTCTACTTCTATACTATAGGCTGAAATTACTTCTTTTATTTCATTGATGCCTGAAACAATCTTTTTCACAGGAGATGTTTCAAAATCTGAGTCAATTTTCAGAAAAAAATCAACATTTTTAAATTCGGGCAATAGATACATTAATACTGTCTTTTCTGAATGTTGTTGATCAAATAGACCGCCTGAACTTTGTATTTGTGCGGTTTTAGATTTACACTTATTGGCAATTAAGTGGAACACTGTATACTGAAATTCATTCTCAAATTCAAAAATGGGAAAAGTAACTTCCAATCCGTCGTTTGAATAATCTAAATCCACGGGTTTTCTTCTCAGTTTTAAAAACAAATATTTATTGAGCATATAGGCCATTTTATATGCTTCTTCGCTGCAATGGATAGCAATTAGAGAGAAATCTTCTCTAATATCATCATCCAAAAACAACTTGTGATGCCCCATAGCATATTTTAAGGATAAAAGTACGCCATCCAATTGTATAATAAAACTTATGAATTGCTTTCGCTATCTATTTTCTTCTGAAGCTTATAGTATGCTCTTTTTGCAGATCGTTCTTCGGCCTTCTTTTTTGAAGTTGCTCTGGCTTTGGAAACGGTTTTTCCATCCAATTCCAATCGAACCGCGAAATGTTTCAAGGCGTCATTGCCCGTATCTTCGTAGACATAAAATTTAAAGGAGCGTTTATTTTTCTGACACCACTCAATAAAAAGGCTCTTGTAGCTTATTATTTTCCCTTCCAATTTTTCAATATCAACATAAGGCTTTATGACTCGCTTATTGATGAATTTCTCACAGAACTTATACCCTCTATCTAGATAAATTGCTCCTACCACAGCTTCAAATACATTTCCGTGAATATTTCCGCCAAACTGTTTGGTAGGGATTGTGGTTTTTACAAATCGGATAAGATCCAAATCTCTTCCTAGTTCGTTGAGGTGCTCCCTACTTACTACCTTTGATCTCATTTTGGTTAAATAGCCTTCATTTCCTCCTGGGACTTTTTTAAATAAATGAGAAGCAATCACAGCACTAAGCATGGCATCGCCCAAAAATTCTAATCGTTCATAATTTTGCCGTCGTCCTTCACTATTTCGCTCATTCATTGAGCGATGTGTAAAGGCCTCTTCATAGATAGAAATGTCCTTGGGGTTAAAGCCAAGTATTCGTTTCATTTCATTAAAAAAGTTCTCATCCTTTTCAGGTCGAGAACCAAATATGTTTTTTAGGGACGTCATGAAAGACGGTTAAGCATCCAGCTTCTTAAAAAGAACACAGGCATTATGCCCGCCAAACCCAAATGTGTTACTCATAGCAACATTCACTTCCCGATGCTGTGCATTATTTAGGGTAAGGTTAAGTGAAGGGTCAATATTTTCATCTACCGTGGCGTGGTTAATCGTTGGAGGAACTATACCATGTTGCATGGCCAGAATTGAAGCAATCGCTTCAATGGCACCAGCAGCTCCCAACAAATGTCCTGTCATGGACTTGGTAGAGTTAATGTTTATGTTTTCTGCGTGTGCTCCAAAGATTTTGGAAATCGCTTTTAATTCGGCAACATCTCCTAAAGGTGTGGAGGTTCCGTGGGTATTAATGGCGTGTACCTGATCTGGAGATATATTGGCATCCCGCAAGCAATTAAGCATTACGCGTTCTACACCAATTCCTTCAGGGTGTGGTGCTGTCATATGATACGCATCACTGGACATTCCGCCACCAAGAACTTCAGCATATATCTTTGCGCCTCTTTGTTTTGCATGTTCGTATTCTTCAAGAATCAATGCTCCTGCTCCTTCGCCAAGCACAAAGCCATCACGAGTTGCATCAAAGGGTCTTGAGGCCGTTTCTGGGCTTTCATTTCTAGTAGAGAGGGCATGCATGGCATTAAAACCTCCCATTCCAGCCATAGTTACTGCAGCTTCACTTCCTCCGGTAACAATAATATCACATTGCCCTAATCTAATATAGTTTAACGCATCGATCATTGCATTGGCCGAGGATGCACAAGCGGAAACGGTTGTGTAGTTAGGCCCCATGAATCCATGTTTGATAGAAATATTACCTGGGGCAATATCTGCTATCATTTTAGGAATAAAGAAGGGGTTGAAACGTGGTGTTCCATCCCCTTCTGCAAAGTTTATCACTTCATCTTGAAATGTTTGAAGTCCTCCAATACCTGCGCCCCAAATGACGCCAACTCTAAACTTATCAACCTCATCCAGATTTATTTTAGCATCTTTAATTGCTTCATCTGACGAGATCAATGCATATTGAGCAAAACGGTCTAGTCTTCGGGCTTCTTTTCTATCAAAATGATTTAATGGATCATAGTCTTTGATCTCACAAGCGAATTTCGTTTTGAACTTTTCAGTATCAAAATAAGTAATAGGGGCGCATCCACTCTTTCCATTTTTAAGTCCTTCCCAATAACTAGGGACGTCATTTCCAATAGGAGTGAGTGCTCCAAGACCTGTAACAACAACTCGCTTTAGTTCCATAAGGAAGTAGGGTTATTTAGCTTTCTCTATATAGGAAATTGCTTGACCTACTGTTGCTATATTTTCAGCTTGATCATCTGGTATTTGAATATCGAATTCTTTCTCAAATTCCATAATAAGCTCTACCGTATCCAATGAGTCGGCTCCCAAATCATTAGTGAAGCTCGCTTCGATTACAACTTCGTTTTCGTCTACACCTAACTTATCTACGATAATCGCTTTTACTCTTGATGCAATGTCTGACATAATTCTTGTTTTTTAAATTTAATTATAATTGGCAAAAATAAAATTTTTTAACTTAAAACACCACTTTAGCGATAAAATGTGATTCCAATTTAAACAATTTTGAGCGAAGTAAAACCCTATTGCCGTACTTTTGTAGTTTATTTTAAACGAATACTTCTAACAGTTCAACAAACGTATATGAAGAAGAAGCGTATTGTGATTTTTGCTTCAGGGAGTGGTACTAATGCTCAAAATATCATCCAACACTTTCAACAAAGCCAATTTGCTGAGGTTGTTCAGGTGCTCACAAACAAGAAGGATGCCAAAGTTTTGGACAGGGCTAAATCTCTTGGAATTAAGGGGTTATACTTTACAAAAGAAGACCTAATTTCTAAAGAAGGTGTGTTACAAACATTGAAAAACATCGCCCCAGACGTCATTGTCCTTGCCGGATTTCTGCTTAAATTTCCTGAAATAATATTAGATGCTTTCCCAAATAAAGTGATGAATATTCACCCTGCGCTTTTGCCTAAATTTGGCGGAAAAGGGATGTATGGAAGTCATGTACATGAGGCTGTAATTTCTAATAAAGAAGTTGAAACGGGAATCACAATTCACTTTGTTAACCAAGATTATGACGAAGGAGCGATCATATTTCAGGCAAAAACAGCACTTTCTGAAAACGAAACCCCTGAAACTGTCGCAAAAAAAGTACATGAACTTGAATATGCATTCTTTCCGCAGATCATTGAAGAGACCTTGAGAGCTCAAGACAAAGAGCAATAACTATGGCAAAAAAACAAAAGTTCTATGTAGTATGGTACGGGCTTCGAACAGGCATTTTTCCTACTTGGGATGATTGCAAGGCTGCTATTAAGGGTGTAAAAGGGGCTCAATACATGTCTTTTGAAACATTTGATGCCGCCAAAGAAGCGTATAATAAAGAATATGCCGACTATAAAGGGAAAAAGAAGAAGAAAAAAACCTTAACCGCCGAAGAGCTTAAAAAAATTGGCGAACCTAATTTATTGTCTATTGCTGTGGACGCCGCTTCTAGCGGAAATCCAGGCATTATGGAATATCGTGGCGTAGATACCCAAACACACAAGCAGCTTTTTCACCAAGGCCCCTTTTTGCAAGGCACCAATAACGTGGGTGAGTTTCTTGCCATCGTTCATGGGTTGGCCTATTTACAACAACAAAAGAGTGAGCGCTTTATTTACAGTGATTCAAGAATAGCTATGGGATGGGTGGCTCGTAAAAAATGTAACACCAAATTAAAACGAACTTCAAAGAATCAAAAGCTCTTCAAATTAATAACCCGAGCCGAAAACTGGTTGCAAACCAACAAATACAAGACTAAAGTTGTGAAATGGGAAACCAAAGCCTGGGGAGAAATTCCCGCAGACTTTGGCCGGAAATAATTTAACCTCTCACATTTATTGTTTCCATTTAACCCAAATTATTGCAACGGGATCATCCACACCAGCGCCGTTATTGGCAGCACGTATGGTAATATAATCCCCTGCGTTAAAATCAATATTAAAATCTGTATACGTAAATGATCCTCCAGATAGATTAAATCGTCCGTCGAGCGTGGGATTCGAATTATTTCCCACATCACTTCCATTTATCCTTAGATCCATCCTTTTAGAGGTATTACCTCCAGAACTTTGGACGGTTACATAAACAATGGTGCCGTCATGTGGCATTAGGGCTCCTGTATTGTTATTATCCACATCTCCTCCAATCCAAAGGGTTTGATTATCGGCAGTGAATGCAAACCCATATTGCAAGGCTGTTGTTTCAACACTCAACCACTTATTTCTGGTGTCATCATACATATATAACTTATCTCCAATAACAGCCAATTGCCCATCTGCAGACCCTGTAGGTGCTGTCTGAGGGTTCAATTCTAAGGCAGGGATTCCGGTATTTGAAGTTTCTATTTCCAATTCGGCAGAAGGCGATGTTGTCCCAATGCCAATCTGAGCTAAAATGCCATCTGCATTAAAAATAACAACACTAAGAACTAAAAGCATCTTTTTCACAACTTCAATCATTGGTTACTTTTTATGACACCGGTATTTTAAATAGGTCACATTTTACTTTTAGAAAATGGTTTTTTGGATTTTACTGTAATGATATCTTTCTAGCTCCCACTAAGTTCAAAAAATTGCAATGAAGAAGAACTTGTTTTTCGGATTCCTTTTGTGTTGGGTTTTTATAGGAACCTCTCAAGAAAAATGGTCTTTGAAAAAAGATACAAAAGGCATTCAAATTTATACGCGCAGTGTTCCCAATACAACTTTTAATGAATACAGGGCGACCACAACACTTAATACTAAGATTAATAATGTTCTGATGGAGCTCTTGGATGCTCCAGAATACTTCAAAGGATGTGTCCCTGGGATAAGTTATTATCTACGTGAAAAAGGCAAAGATCAACATGTTTTCTATGTGCGAAAAAATATGCCATGGCCTATTAAGGATCGGGATATTGTAATTCTTCTTTCTGTTGAAAGAATCGCCGAAGACAAAATCAAGTTAAGCCTCGAAAGCCTCCCAGATGGGATGGCTCAAAAAGAAAATACCATTAGAATAAAGAACCTTATGGGACACTGGCTGCTTGAGGAAAATGAAAACAAAACAAGGGTTACCCAACAACTTTTTGTAGATCCGGAAGGATCACTACCCGCATTTATAACCAACTCGCTTCTTGTAAAAGGACCTTTAAAAACCTTTGTTGAATTGAAGGAATCTGTAAAAAAATATACCCCTTCATATTTGAAAGAACAAAAAAGTGTTGGTTTGTAATTAATCGCTGTATATTTGCAAAAAATTCCGAATGAGTAAGCTTGTTATTGTGGGTTCTATGGCTTTTGATGCGATTGAAACTCCTTTTGGAAAAACAGATAAGATCCTTGGTGGTGCAGCCACTTATATTGGACTGTCTGCGTCACAATTTAACGTTGAGGGGGTGCTTGTCTCCGTAGTTGGTGGTGATTTTCCAAAAACATATCTGAACATTTTTCAAGAAAAAGGATTTGATGTTTCTGGTGTAGAGATCATTGAAGATGGTAAAACCTTCTTCTGGAGCGGCAAGTATCATAACGATATGAACACGCGCGACACCTTGGCAACCGAGTTAAATGTTCTTGCCGACTTTAATCCAATTGTTCCTTCAGAATATAGAGATGCAGAGGTAGTGATGCTTGGAAACTTACACCCCCTTGTTCAACTAGGCGTTATTGAGCAAATGAGCGCAAAACCCAAATTGACCATTTTAGATACTATGAATTTCTGGATGGACAATGCCTTAGATGAATTACTTCGGGTGATTAAAAAAGTAGATGTTATTACCATTAATGATGAAGAAGCACGTCAGCTTACTGGCGAATATTCGCTCGTAGTTGCTGCTCAAAAAATTATGAAAATGGGGCCTAGATATGTTGTAATTAAAAAAGGAGAGCACGGTGCTTTACTTTTTTACAAGGACGACGTATTTTATGCACCAGCACTTCCCCTAGAAGCTGTTTTTGATCCAACTGGAGCCGGAGACACCTTTGCTGGAGGATTTGCAGGATATTTGGCAAAAACAGGAGATTATAGTTATGAGAGTATGAAGAACGCCATTATATATGGTTCGGCACTTGCTTCTTTTTGCGTAGAAAAATTTGGAACGGAGCGGCTCATGGAGCTCTCCAAAAAGGAAGTGCAGCAACGCCTGCACCAATTTAAGAGTCTAACACAATTTGACATAGAGTTAACATAAACACGCGCCCTGAAATTTCAGGGCGTTTTTTATTGATTTATTGATAAGTATAATATGAGCGACGCTTTAAAACACGAATGTGGAATTGCCATGATAAGGTTGCTAAAACCTTTAGAATATTATAAAGAAAAATATGGCACGGCATTTTATGGTGTAAATAAAATGTACTTAATGATGGAGAAACAGCATAACCGAGGACAAGATGGTGCCGGTTTTGCTAGTATAAAACTCAATGTATCACCAGGAGAACGATACATCAGTAGAGTGCGATCTAATGCCTCTCAGCCCATCCAGGATATCTTCTCTCAAATCAATGAAACCATTAATGAGAAATTTGCAGCGAATCCAGAATACAAAGAAGATGTAGCGGCGCAAAAAACAAACATTCCATATATAGGAGAGTTATTTCTAGGACATGTGCGTTATGGTACTTTTGGGAAAAATAGTGTAGAAAATGTACATCCTTTTCTTCGTCAAAATAATTGGATGCATCGTAATCTTATTATTGCGGGAAATTTCAATATGACAAATACCACTCAGCTCTTTAACAACCTCATTAAGCTTGGGATGCATCCAAAGGAAAAAGCAGACACGATCACCGTTATGGAAAAGATTGGTCATTTCCTAGATGACGAAGTCAGCAAACTATATAAGAAGTCTAAAAAAGTTGGGTTAAACAAAAGACAAGCCTCTCCATATATAGCAGAGCACCTAAACCTGGCTAAAATCCTTCGCCGATCTGCAAAAAATTGGGACGGTGGATACGCCATTGCAGGAATGTTGGGTCATGGAGATTCCTTTGTTCTTCGGGATCCTGCCGGTATTCGCCCTGCCTATTATTATCAAGATGATGAAGTGGTTGTGGTTGCCTCTGAAAGACCCGCTATTCAGACTGTGTTTAACGTTCCTTTTGACTCTGTTCAAGAACTTGATCCTGGGCATGCTATTATTATGAAGAAAAATGGGGAAACTGCTATCTCTGAAATATTAACCCCTGTCGAACGAAAATCATGCTCTTTTGAACGCATTTATTTTTCGCGCGGAAGTGATGCCGAAATTTATCAAGAACGAAAAAAATTAGGAAAGTTGGTAATGCCAAAAGTCTTGGAGAGCATAAACAACGATACCGAAAACACCGTGTTCTCTTTTATTCCCAATACAGCTGAAACCTCCTTTTATGGAATGTTGGAAGCAGCTCAGGATGAATTAAACAAACAAAAAAATGAAGCCATTCTCAAAGAAAAGGATTCATTAACTGAAGCTCGATTGGCACAAATTCAAGCACATAAAATCCGAACAGAGAAAATTGCCATTAAAGATGTAAAGTTACGCACCTTTATTACTGAGGATAGCAGTCGCGACGACTTAGTTGCTCATGTGTATGATGTAACATATGGAGTAGTTCGCTCTAGCGACAACCTAGTCATTATTGATGATAGCATCGTGCGGGGAACTACGCTCAAAAAAAGTATTCTCACCATGCTCGATCGGCTTAACCCTAAACAGATTGTTGTTGTCTCTTCGGCGCCACAAATTAGATATCCAGACTGTTACGGTATTGACATGGCACGACTGGAAGCTCTCATTGCTTTTCAAGCAGCATTGGCTCTTCATAAAGAACAAGGAACATATCAGGTGGTCGAAGAGATCTATGCCAAATGTAAAGAACAATCAAACCTCGAAGACACTGCGGTGGTTAATCATGTAAAGTCTCTATACGATCCATTTACCGATGAACAGTTATCCGACAAGATTGCTGAAATTATGAGTAATAAAAGCATCAAGTCTAAGGTAAAAGTGATCTTCCAAACCGTAGATAATCTTCATAAGGCATGTCCAAAAAACCTTGGAGACTGGTATTTTACAGGGGATTATCCTACACCGGGAGGCAATCGAGTGGTGAATCAGGCCTATATTAATTTTTACGAAGGCAATCCAGAACGAGCCTACTAATTCGTTAAATTTTGTCTAACGAAGGGAAAGATTTTGTAGTTTATCGATAATAAAAGCACTTTAATCTAAAAGTAGGAAAAATCTGCATTTTTTAAGATTTTATAATATACATTTGGGTATACCATAGCATAAGTAGGTTAAGTTCATGGTAAGATTTGGGGCAAAAAAGGTAAACATCTGTTTACCTTTTTTATTTTCTACTAATTTAGCTAACAATCTCTTTATCACGACTAAATAAGATCTAAAAAATGCTTTTTAACGAAAAAAGCCGCTCTTGGTCTAAAACTTCTTGTCTCACTGACTTAAAAATATATATTTGAATATACCATAGCATAAGTAGGTTAAGTTCATGGTAGATTTGGGGCAAAAAAAGGTAAACATCTGTTTACCTTTTTTTATTTCCCAAATTCAAGATGTATTCTTGTGTTTTTTAGAAAGACTTGACGCCCGCCCTTCTAGTAGAAAAGACTCTTTTAACCATAAAAAATCCTTACATGACGCTAGAAGCGGTCATTGTAAGGATTAATTTTATTTAATTCAAAAACTATTTATTGCTTGCGTATCTAGAAGATACGGCATCCCAATTAATTACATTAAAAAACGCTCCCACGTAATCAGGTCTACGGTTTTGATAGTTTAGATAATAAGCATGTTCCCAAACATCTAAGCCGAGAATAGGGGTTCCTCCGCATCCAATACCTGGCATTAACGGATTGTCTTGATTTGCCGTTGCACATACTTCCACTTTTCCTCCGGGGTGCACACAAAGCCACGCCCATCCAGATCCAAACTGCGTCTTGGCGGCGGTAGAAAACGCCTCTTTAAACGCATCAAAACTTCCAAAAGCACTATTTATTGCTTCAGCTAAGTCGCCAGAAGGTTGACCGCCTCCATTGGGAGACATAACTTCCCAAAACAAGCGGTGGTTGTAGTAGCCACCTCCATTATTTCTAACAGCTTTATTATTCATGTCGAGATCCTTCAAAATATCCTCGATGGATTTTCCTTCCAGATCAGTATTCGCAATAGCGCCATTGAGATTATTGGTATATCCGTTGTGATGCTTCCCATGGTGTATTTCCATCGTTCTCGCATCAATATTTGGTTCTAGTGCATCATGAGCATATGGTAATTGTGGTAGTTCAAAAGACATAATATTGTGTTTTAAAGTTTTATTTCTTCTCAAAAATACGCAATAATCCCTTTACAAATAACACCAATAGAAATAAGAAATTTATCCCTGTATAGATTATTCTAATACTTCTCTTTTCTCATGCCGTTCTATTTAATACCTTAGTAAAAAATCCTTTGGAAAAAACTTCTTCTTTTACCATTTATAATGCATCGGCAGGGAGCGGTAAGACGTTCACTCTGGTGAGAGAATATTTAAAAAAACTACTGCTATCTAAAAAAGAAGGGTACTACAAACACTTATTGGCTATTACATTCACCAACAAAGCCGTAGCAGAAATGAAACAGCGGGTTATTGAGACGCTTACTGCTTTTTCAGAACCAGATATTGTTAGCGCCCCCTCCAATATGCTTATAGCCATTGCTTCAGAGACAGGTTTAAGTAAAGAATATATTCACACGCAGTCCAAAATTATACTCAAGCACCTACTACATCATTATGCCTTGTTTAGTGTGGAGACCATTGATCATTTTAATCATCGCCTTATTCGAACTTTTGCGAGAGATCTAAAACTTCCAGCTCATTTTGAAGTGAGTTTAGATGCTCCACATCTTCTTCGAGAAGCCGTTGATCAATTAATCAGTAAAGCGGGAGATGATATAGAGGTCACTCAAGTGCTTCTCAGTTTTGCATTGCAAAAAACCGATGAAGACAAATCTTGGGATATTGCTAGAGACCTTTCAAATACTGCCACTATTTTGCTACATGAGAACGATAGAAAACATGTCACTAGCCTTCGTCAAAAATCTCTGGATGATTTCGCAAACTTCAAAATACAGATTCAAAATAAAAAACAAAAACTACAGAAAAAAATACAAAAGGAAGCGCAAGACGTACTCGATCTTATTGCTGAAGGAGGTTTGGAACACGACGATTTTAGCCGCGGTTATTTGCCAAAACATTTTTTCCATCTGGTTTCGGGCAAATACGCCCTAAATTTTAATGCCCAATGGCAAAGTTCAATGGGTGAGAAACCTCTTTATCCCGGACGTGTAAGTGACATGGTCGCTTCTACTATTGACAGCTTAACGCCGCAATTCATTGAAAGCTTTCAAAAAACTCGCGACAGTGTTTATCAGGTATTATTTTACGATGCAGTCCTTAAAAATCTCGTTCCGCTCTCAGTCATTAGTTTGGTTAATCAGGAACTCGACCTCATTAAAGAGGAGAAAAATATTCTTCCTATTAATGAATTCAACGCTCTTATTCATGACGAAATAAAAGACCAACCGGCGCCTTTTATCTATGAGCGTTTGGGAGAACGTTATCGACACTTTTTTATAGATGAGTTTCAAGACACCTCTATGCTGCAATGGCAGAACTTACAGCCGCTAATAGACAACTCACTTTCACAACAATTTCTTGATGGGTCTCGCGGTAGTTTATTGTTGGTAGGAGATGCCAAACAATCTATTTATAGATGGCGTGGTGGCTTGCCAGAACAGTTTATGGATTTATACGCAGACGGGAATCCTTTTTCGATTTCAGAAAAAGACGTCCTAAATCTAGAATCCAATTATAGAAGCTATTCAGAAGTAATTAACTTTAACAACGCCTTTTTTAGTTATCTGGCCACACATTTAACACTTCCTGAGCATAAAGACCTATATAGTATAGGTAACAAACAACTTACTACTGAGTTGGAAGGTGGTTATGTAAAAATCACTTTTCTCGATGCTAAAAACAAAGCAGAGGTTCAAGATCTCAACGCAACCTACGTTACAGAAACCATCCTAGAGGTTCTTGAACAGGGGTTTTCAGAAAAAGACATCTGTATTATAACGCGTACCAAAAAAGACGGTATTGCACTAAGCACACACCTTATGGAGGAGGGCATTTCTGTGATTTCTTCGGAAACACTCTTGCTTAAACATTCTCCTAGTGTTCAATGTTTGATCAACACCCTTACTTTGGCTATGTTTCCGCATCAGGAAGAGGTTAGAATTAAGGTGCTTCGTTTTTTACATGAGCATTTTCAAATCAAAGAGCAAAAACATAGCTTTTATGCCTCACAGGTAAAAACATCTCCTGAGCTTTTTTCTGAAAAGCTAAAAACATACGGTATTGATTTCAGTTTTGATACTATGCGATCTCTCTCGTTGTACGAAAGCTGTGAGTACATTCTTAGAGCATTCAATCTCTCTCATGAAGCAGATGCTTTTGTTTTCGGGTTTATGGATGTGGTCTTTGATTTCATGCAACGCCCTCTAGCCGGAAAATTGCAGTTTCTTGATTATTGGGAGGCTCAAAAAGATAGTACTTCAGTTACCTCAAACAGCAGCGGTAGTGCCATACAATTAATGACAATCCATAAATCGAAAGGCTTGGAGTTTCCTGTGGTTATTTTTCCATATGCCGATATGAATTTGTACGAAGATCGTAATGCCAAGGTGTGGTTTCCTCTTGAAACCGAAATGGAGGGTTTTGACGAAGTCTTAATCAATTATAAAAAAGAAATAGCAAATTACGGAGATCAAGGTGCCCAGATATATGCCGAAAAACACAGCATCATGGAATTGGACACCATTAATCTATTATATGTTACGCTCACAAGGGCCATAGAGCGATTATATGTGTTTTCTCAGAAACCAGCTCCGTTACGTGGAAACTCACCAACCAACTACGGCCAACTTTTTGAAACGTTTTTAAAAGAGACTGGAGTTTGGAAAGAGGAAGAGTCCAGTTATGAATTTGGAATTCCAAGTTGTTTTTCTTCTGAAAAAGAGACTCCTCGCTGGGAGCAAATTACACCAGAATATCCTAATTCACCGTTGGGGTCACATAGTGTAAAGTTGGTTTCCAAAGAAGCTCTTTTGTGGAATACTACTGCCGAAGAGGCCATAAACGTTGGAAACATTTTGCACGATGCCATGGCACACATTAAACAGGCAAAGGATATTGAAGTAGTTATGGAAGACATGGCGCTTAGAAGTATCCTTCCAAAGACAGCTCTTTCCAAGTTAAAAGAAACCATAACGCGGATAATTACCCACCCAGAGCTCTGTCATTTGTTTGACCCGGATGGGCCGATATTTATGGAGCGCGACATTTTAACCTCTGATGGAACATTCTTACGTCCTGATCGTCTTAATTTTCACAAAGACAATTTGGTCACGATAACCGATTATAAAACGGGAGAACAAAGTGATCAACACCTCATTCAAATCAATGGGTATGCGACTGCCTTGTTTGAAATGGGATATCAGGTTTCAGAAAAACTTTTAATCTACATTGTTGAGGGGGAGATTTTGATAAATAAAGTATAAATTTGGGACGTTAAAATAAGAACGCCATGTACGGAAAAATTAAAGAACATCTTAGTCAGGAACTTCAGGAAATAAAAGACAACGGTTTGTTTAAAAAGGAGCGAATTATCACTTCTCCACAAGGAGCGGCCATTACCATTTCTACCGGAGAGGAAGTCATTAACTTCTGTGCAAATAATTATTTGGGTCTTTCATCTAATAAAGAAGTAATACAAGCTGCAAAAGACGCCATGGATACACACGGCTTCGGAATGTCTTCGGTACGTTTCATTTGTGGCACTCAAGATATCCATAAAGACCTTGAACAAAAAATAGCCGATTACTATCAAACGGAGGACACTATATTATATGCTGCCGCTTTTGATGCCAATGGAGGTGTTTTTGAACCACTACTTGGCTCAGAAGATGCCATTATTTCAGACTCTTTAAATCACGCTTCTATTATAGATGGTGTTCGTTTATGTAAAGCGGGCCGTTATCGCTATCAAAATAGTGACATGGCAGATTTGGAAAAACAACTCATTGCTGCCAATGAAACGAATGCTCGTTTTAAGATCATCGTTACAGATGGCGTCTTTTCAATGGATGGTTTAGTTGCGCCATTGGATAAAATTTGCGATTTGGCCGAAAAATACGATGCCTTGGTGATGATAGATGAATGTCATGCCGCTGGATTTATTGGAGAAACAGGACGTGGTACTTTAGAAGAAAAAAATGTCATGGGTAGAATTGACATTATCACCGGGACCCTCGGAAAGGCTTTGGGGGGTGCCATGGGTGGATATACAACAGGAAAGAAAGAGATCATTGAAATGTTGCGACAACGTTCCCGTCCTTATTTATTTTCTAATTCTCTGGCTCCTGCAATTGTTGGAGCTTCTATTAAAGTTTTTGATATGCTGTCCAATGACACCGCTCTTAGAGACCGTCTCGAAAAAAATACAGCCTATTTTAAACAAGGAATGAAAGCCGCCGGTTTTGATATCATTGATGGTGATTCGGCAATCGTTCCTGTCATGCTATACAGTGCCAAACTATCTCAGACAATGGCAGATATGCTTTTGGAGGAAGGCATCTATGTTATTGGATTCTTTTATCCCGTAGTTCCTAAGGAAAAGGCCAGAATACGGGTGCAGCTTTCTGCGGCTCACACAAAAGAGCATTTGGACCAAGCCATAAGTGCCTTTGTTAAAGTAGGGAGAAAACTAGACGTAATTAGCGGCTAACATCCTATATTTAGGGAATAATTCCATTGTATTTGCAAAAATTTTAATAGATTTGCTTTTGTTAATAAAATTTAACAACTTACTTTTGCTCTATTAACACTTAAAAATTAAACAATCGAATATGAAACATCTTAACAGTTTATTAGTTGCTGCCCTCTTAATATTAGGAGTGGGGGTTGCAAATGCGCAAGACGAAAACAACCCTTGGGCAGTTGAGGTCGGTTTTAACGCCGTTGACACGTACCCCGTTGGTATTGACAACGACGGACGACTCCCAGCCGCCTCAAAAGGTGACTTGTTTGATGAGTTTTTTAATGCAAATGACCACTGGAATATATTACCAACTGTTTCTAGAATATCTGTTGGTAGATATATAGGTAGTGGTTTTACTTTCACTGCTGTAGGTACAATTAACAAATTGACCAAAGCCGGTGATACTCGTGCTGATGACTTATCTTACTTTGGTGCCGACGGTGAAATCAAGTATAGCTTCAGAGACGTCGTAGGAGGTCCCGGAGGATGGTTTGACCCTAGCCTTGGTATTGGTGGTGGTTACACTTGGGTGGACGAAGTAGGATTTGGTACTGCCAACGCACTTGCCAGTGTACGTTTCTGGTTGGGCGAAAACTTCGCAGTTAACTTCCAGTCTACATATAAGCATGCTTTTGAAGATGTTTACGGAATTAAGCACTTCCAACACTCTGCTGGTGTATTGATCAAATTTGGTGGTAAAGACACAGACGGTGACGGTATTTATGATACTGATGACGAATGTCCTGAAACTCCAGGTTTACCTGAATTTAACGGATGTCCTGACACTGACGGTGATGGTATCGAAGACAGAAACGATGCTTGTCCTAACACTCCAGGTACTGCCGAATTTAACGGTTGCCCTGATTCTGACGGTGACGGTATCGCTGATCCTCAGGATGCGTGTCCTAACACTCCAGGTCTTGCTTCTTTAAATGGATGTCCTGATGCTGACGGTGATGGTATCACTGATGCTGATGACAACTGTCCTAACGAAGCTGGCCCAAGAGCTAACAATGGATGCCCTTGGCCTGATAGAGATGGCGACGGTGTTCTTGACAAAGATGACCAATGTCCAGACGTTCCTGGTACAGTAGCAAACAATGGTTGCCCAGAAGTAACTGTTGATGTTATCAACCAATTGAACGAGTACTCTAAAACAATCTTGTTTGACCTTGGTAAATCAACTATTCGTCAAGAGTCTTATGCTGTGCTTCAAAACATTGCAGACATCATGAAAGAATATCCTAACTCTTCTTTCGTAATTGAAGGACATACTGATAGTACTGGTAGAGAATCTACAAACCAAAAGCTTTCTGATTCTAGAGCAGCTTCTGTAAGAGATTACCTTACTACTATCGGAATGAGTGGTAACAGATTATCTTCTGTTGGTTACGGTGAGTCAAGACCAATTGCCTCTAACGCTAACAAAGCAGGTAGACAACAAAACAGACGTGTTGAGATTTCTCTTAAAAAGTAAATTTCAATTCACATAATAAAATTTGCGGAAACGCCTCCAAAATTGGAGGCGTTTCTTATTTTTAGTGTATGCTAACTTTTCTTGAAGAAACAATTCTTTCCATTCAAAAAAAACATGAGAACATTGCGGATCTCACCTTAGTTCTACCCAGCAAACGGGCCGGTGGTTTTATAAAAAGTTATCTTAGAAAGCATACCATTGCAACCACATTTCTTCCTGAGATTCTAAGTATTGAAGAATTTATAGAGACCCTTTCCGATCTCACAATTATTGACCCTACCGAACTTGTTTTCAAAAGCTACGAAGCCTATTTACAAATTCCATCTATTTCAGAAAAAGATGATTTTGAAACATTCTCATCTTGGATCGTTACATTGTTAGGTGATTTTAATGAGATCGACCGGTTCTTGGTTCCGCAACAAAAGTTCTTTACCTATTTGAGCAGTATCCAAGACATGAATCACTGGTATGTGCGTGATGAAAAAACACCCTTGATTCAAAACTATTTGAGCTTCTGGAATAGTCTTCCTTCTTTTTATGAAAACCTCATAGAACTATTACTTAACGAAGGGTGTGCATACCAAGGATACGTATACCGAAAAGCGGCTGAGGATATTGAGCATTATATCGCACATAACCCCGCTAAGAAACATGTTTTTATAGGTTTTAATGCTCTAAACAAGGCCGAACAACGCATCATTCAGGAACTACTAGAGGCAGGCTATACTGATGTCTATTGGGATACAGATTCCCACTTCTACGAAGATCCAAATCATAGTGCCGCCTTATTTATAAAAAGCTATCAAAAGGATTGGAAGTACTTCGCCAATCATCCCTTGACTTTTATCGCCAATAATTACTCGGGTCAGAAAACATATCGGTTTGTAGAAGCTCAAAAACATATCGCACAGGCCAAGTACCTAGGCCAATTACTTTCGCAGTTATCTCAAGAACAATTAAATAGCACCGCCGTTGTTTTGGCCGATGAGTCGCTTCTTCATCCGGTATTAAACTCCTTGCCTCAAAATGTGCAGGGCGTTAATATTACCATGGGAGCTTCGCTTCGCATGTTTCCAGCTACCATTTTTTTTGAACAATTACTCACACTTCATCAAAATCCAACTCAGGTTCTATATTACAAAGACGTGCAAGGACTTCTCAACCATCCGTTGGCAGCCGCTCTTATTCCAAATGCACATACCATACTCACCTATATCACTCAGCACAATATCACGCATCTCTCTTCAGAAAAACTTATTGAAATTTCAGAATCCAACGATGCACACATTTTAGAACTGCTATTTGGTCACTGGCAAAATAAAAGTAGCATTGCTATCAAAAACTGTCTTTCCATATTACTCACTGTAAAGGAAACTATTTCTGGACCCTTAGAGAAAACGGTATTGCATCAATTATATCAAGTGTTCTCTTCCTTGGCTTTTATGAGCAACTCTTACCCCCATCTAAAAACGATTAAAACCCTGCGAACCTTGTTTTCGGAGCTAATTGTTAGCACCCATCTGGATTTTGAAGGCGATGCATTTAGCGGGCTTCAAATCATGGGTGTTTTGGAAACCCGTGTGTTAGATTTCAAACATGTTATTTTGCTTTCTGTAAACGAAGGTGTACTTCCTTCCGGAAAGTCTAACACTTCGTTTATCACATACGATCTTAAACTAGAGTTTGGCCTACCTATGTTTACGGAAAAGGATGCCATTTACAGCTATCACTTTTATCGCCTATTACATCGTGCAGAACATGTTACTTTTTTATATAACAACCTAGCTGAAGGGCTTAATTCTGGAGAGAAAAGTAGATTTTTAAGGCAATTGGAAATAGAAAAGCTCCCTGCCCATTCGCATGAAAAAGTGGTGCTTTCTCCAACTGTTTCTGTTCAAAAAACACGGATGGAATCAATTTCCAAGACCAAAGAAGTCATGGAGCGCCTTGCCGAAATTGCTCAAAAGGGGTTCTCGCCATCCGCATTAACCAGCTATATCCGTAATCCATTGGATTTTTACTATCAGAAAATAATAAAGGTCAATGAATTTCAGGAAGTAGAAGAAACTGTGGCGTTCAATACGTTGGGAACCATCGTCCATGATGCGCTTCAGACCTTTTATGAACCTCTTGAGAATACCTTGTTAACCGTTGAAATACTTCGGGCGATGAAACTTCGAATTGAAGAAGAAGTGACTCGGCAATTCAAGATCACCTTCAAGGGAGGCATTTTTGATCGAGGTAAAAATCTCATCATTTTTGAAGTGACCAAACGGTATATTTCCAATCTTATTGACTTGGATATTTCCGAAGTAAAAAAAGGAAATACCATTGAAATCGTACAAATAGAAACCGATTTACGCATTGATATTTCCATCCCCGAACTGGATTTTCCAGTCTATATTGGTGGAAAAGTGGACCGGGTAGATCGTTACAACGGGCAGTTGCGCATTATTGACTACAAGACAGGGCTCGTAAAACAACCCGATATTGAAATTGTAGATTGGAGTGAGATTACACAAGATTACAAATACAGCAAAGCAGTTCAAGTCTTAGCGTATGCGTTGATGATTGAAGCAAAAATGCCCGTAGAAGGTGCCGCTGCTGGAATTATCTCTTTCAAAAACCTAAATAGTGGTTTCTTAAAACTAGGTATTAAAGAAGCGCCAGGCAGTCGAAATAAAATACAGGAACTTAACAATGATATTATTGCTAATTTTACAACGGAACTCAAACGATTGATTATCGAAATATGTGACCCCAGTATTCCTTTTACTGAAAAAGAAGTATAAAATGATTTTCGAAAAAAACCATATCATCGCTACACCCAGCAAAAAGCCCATAGTGTATGATGTTTGTTTTTCTAAGACAAGCACACCAAAACCTGTGGTTATATTCTGTCATGGATACAAGGGGTTTAAAGATTGGGGCGCGTGGGATTTAGTGGCAAATGCATTTGCCGAAGCAGGTTTCTTTTTTCTGAAATTTAATTTTTCTCACAACGGAGGTACCATAGCGCAACCTATTGATTTTCCAGACCTAGAAACCTTTGCTCAAAACAATTACACCAAAGAACTCGATGATCTGGATCGCGTGATCAATCATTTGGAAACTCCAAATTCGTTTACAAAAGAAATGGATTTGAGTGCCCTTACACTGGTAGGACATAGTAGGGGTGGCGGTATTGTATTAATAAAAGCCGAAGAAGACACTCGTGTCAAAAAGGTAATTGGTTGGGCGGGAGTAAGTGACTTTAAAGCACGATTTTTAGAAGGCACCGAAGGGTTTGACCAATGGAAGAGAACAGGGATTATTCATATCGAAAACGGCCGTACCAAACAACAAATGCCTCATTATTTTCAGTTCTATACCAACTTTAAAGAACAGGAAGAGCGTCTAACTATCAGTCGCGCGGTAAAAAGCCTAAGCATTCCACACCTCATAGTACATGGTGATGAGGATCCTACGGTTACCATAACCGAGGCCAGAGCGATTCATCATTGGAACCCTAGCAGCCATTTGCACATCATCCAAGGCGGAAATCATGTTTTTGGCGCAGGACACCCTTGGGAAGAAGAAACGCTGCCAGAAGACCTCAAAACAGCTGTCAACGCCTCCATCGACTTTATACAACAAAAGGGTTATAATTGAATTGAAAACTCGCAGAAGGTCACTTCTATGACTCCATCTCCGGTAGGATTGGCCAAGGTAAACACCGTATTGCCTTCTATTTCCTCCCCACTGCTTGGGTAATGTGTTATATTTAGTATTCCAGATTGGGAAATAAAGGAAACTGTCTGGTTACTATCTGGAATATAAACACCCACAACTGCGTCTCCTGCCACAATCATATCATAGGTGTGCGAACCCACTGCAATCGATTTGGGAAACTGAAGCGTTAGTATTTGTCTGGTGGTTGTATTTTGTGCCACAATTTGGATCACCTCCTCGGCTCCAAAAGAGATTATAGTTACGGCGATCACATCAGCATTAAGCGAAATACCTTCTACATCGGCCAGAAAACTACTTTGATCCATGTCGTTCATCGGGTCGCCCATTGGAGACCCACTTTGGCCGTCCTGCGAATCGCAAGCCGCAAAAGCGAGGACAATAGCTATCCACAGGGTATATGCAATTAATTTTTTCATAGGCAGTTACGCGATAGTTAAATGTAAACAAAATATCCAGTAACTACCTATTCAAAACATTTACCAATAAAGCCTGTGAGGAGTCTCTAACTTGCTATTTCGGGTTTGTGCATGCTTACTACACTAAGGACGGTAGCTCCAATAATCCAGTAATAGTATGCATCTATTCCTTCAAAAGAAAGTAGAAATGGGGCCGCAACAAATACGATACCTACCATGAGGTCTACAATCAAGTGAATTTTGTACGAAATAACACGTAACAGCCCTAGGTGGTGGTCTGTTAAAATGGTTAAAATAAGTGCAGCAACTCCGGTTGCTACTGATAGTTGTAAGGCCAACTCATTGGAATCTCCCAACCCTAATAAAAACGGGAGAACGATTAAGGCAATCGCTACAGGATAATCTAAATACGCATGTATTCTTTTGGTTATAAAACGCATAATTTTAAATATTAAGTGGTTATTATTAATTCTTATAAATAAGTTCTGTTTCGATATCATTGTACACTCTAGCGCCCAACAACAATCATTAACTTGATAGAATTCTCTCCATGTATCACTCTTTGAATGGAATACATCTTTTGATTAAATTCAATCCATTCATTGTCTCGCGGTGGGATTCGCAATGTGAGCGCTCCTATCTCTTCTTTTGTTTGACTATCAATTAAAATTGCATTCATGTATATGACTGTTTACGTAGTATTGGTGCACCAAGGCTTGATGCTTTATTATTCATCATCAAATCTAATAGTTGCTCCTTGGGTAAAGACTACAAAAAAGGAACATAGGATTGTACTTTTTGAAAATTGACAGGTTATTACAACAAAACCACTAGCAATCATGTAATGACTTTCACATATCTTTATATCGAATTTGTCGAAACAGAGCAAATCATGTAAAACGTTGGCCATAATATGAAACAAACGATATCTATGTTTATTCTACTTCTGACTTTGAGTTCATTTGCGCAGGAAAAAAACTGTTCAGATTTTAAAGTTGGAAAATTCACATATTCTGACCCCGATTATGCAGATTTAATTACTGTTCGAACCGATTCCCTTCAAACTGACTCATATCCTAAAATGGGTTGGGAAATGACAAGCAGCGTTGAGTGGTTAACTGATTGTAAATACGAATTGGAATATATAAAGGCTAATGACTCTAAAATGGAATCATTAATCGGAACTAAGTATGTAATTGAAATTATCGAAATCAATGGTAATGTAATATTATGTAGAACCGAGTCTGACGGAATTATTGTCGAAAAAGAAATGATTAAAACGGAAACAAAATAAGATACTATTGACCGCTTTAAATTCCATGATTAGAATTAGCTCAGGCGCCCAAATGTTGAATAAAGATAGTATTTAATCATTGTATCAATTGGGGAGGGTGGAGTAACACGTTCTTCCCAATGGTCACGCACTGCTGCAAATAGAAAAACCACACTTCCGTGTGGTTTTTCTGCTTGATGTGGAGAAGATGGGAGTCGAACCCACGACCTCTTGACTGCCAGTCAAACGCTCTAGCCAGCTGAGCTACATCCCCAAAACAATCATTTACGATTGCGAAAATACTAAATTTTTTATTCTTGCCCTTTTAAAATTAACAAAGGTTTACTGGTGTGAAACTCCTTTTTCATCACAGCATTTGCTTCCCATAATTTCTTGAAGAATCCACGCTTTCTGCGCAGCACACACAAGATATCTGGATTGTTGGTTTGAAAGTGTTCCAACACCCCTTGAAAAATAGTGGCATTTTCCGTTTCTTTTAGTGTTCCAAGTCCTAAAAGCTCCTTGTCCATAGGATGCTCATCATTGGCAACATCTGGGGTTCTTACATGAAGCAAATTTACTTTTGAACTGAAAAGACCTGCAATATCCTTCAGCGGATCCAACACATTTTCCATTTCAAAATAGCCTCTTTTAAACGCCAATAATATGGTTTCCGCTTTTCGGAATAAATAATCCTTAGGAACTACGAGAATAGGAATATCCGTCTGCTTTACGATCTTACCAGTTACATTTCCTAAATACACTTCATTCTTGATCTCAATACTCTGAGGTGATAAAATAATTAGATCAATGTCTAGTTGCTTTGACACTCTGGTGATTCCTTCAAAAGGATCTCCTTTTACAGGCTTGTCTATCACTTCAACGCCCTTTGTATCTACAGCGCGTAACACTTCGTCTAATATGGCCTGGCTATCATCAATAACCAATTGATTTACTTTGGTAAGTCCAGCCACCTTCGAAAACTCTTTGTACAGATTGATGAGGTATACTTTAGCACCGCTCATGCTTGCAAAGTTTACGGCATATTTTAAGTTATTTATACCGCTGTCGACCGACCCAACGGGTACTAATATATTTTTCATAGTGAAAGTATATCTTTAATTTCGCTACAAAATTACTCTTAAATAATGATTCGACCTGCGAAACTTTCAGAAATTGACAAAATATTGACCATAACCAAGGCTTGTGGTATTGAAATGTGCGCCCAAGGTATTTTTCAATGGAACGAACACTATCCGTCAAGAGCGGCCTTCGAGACTGATGTGGCACGCAACGAACTCTATGTACTTCTCGTTGAGGAAACTATCATAGGTTGCATTGTTATTTCATCCAAAATGGATGCCGAATATGAAGTCATTAATTGGCTCACAGAAAATGCTAACAATTATTACATTCATAGGG
>Ga0316205_10000483_pt1 | contig 72694 bp, 70 predicted proteins | sample 3monthpyrite_MG_FD_204941 | JGI IMG/M metagenome (GOLD analysis project Ga0316205, IMG submission 204941) | Microbial mat bacterial communities from mineral coupon in-situ incubated in ocean water Damariscotta River, Maine, United States -... | ecosystem: Environmental > Aquatic > Marine >...
GCTACAGACAAAAAAGTAAGTCGCCAACAAGGCGAAACTACAGAATTCAAGTTCCCGTAAGGCACAGCTATTGTATGGTTTAGTCTAAACCTGTTATTAAATATGTCAGATTTGGTATAAGCCACTACAAGTAAGCGTTAACTTTAGCTAACGAAATAACGTGTGTTGCAAACCGACTTGTAATGATTACGCAAAGCATAAGTCAGCGCCATTAATCTCTGAATGCTCTTGACTGAGGGAGCCCCTTAACCACTTCGCTCACGACTCTTAAAACGGGCTCGTAAACAGTCATTCATGCTTAAAACATTCACTCATTATTCATATCTAGAGTAAACTATTTTACCAAACCGCTGTCCCAAACTCTAACCCAATAAAAATTGTAGAACACTATGAAACCTGCAAGCTCCTTAAAAAGCGTATTACTCTTTATTTTACTCACTTTTTCATTTTCTTTAAGCGCAGTTGAACTACCCAACCCGGAACTAATGGGCAGCGATGGTAAAAAACATCATTTACAAGACTATCTGGGTAAGGGCAAGTGGACCACCGTTGTTATCTGGGGCCCTAAATGCCCGGCTTGCATTGAGGAAATGCCAGAAATTCAGGGATTATTTGATGACACCGCAGAAAATAATATTAATGTTCTCGGGCTGGCAGTCGACTTTCCAAGTTTTGATTATGCCAAACTTCAACAGGTGCAGCAGTTTGAAGAGGACTATTTCGTCACCTTCCCTAACTTATTAATCAGCTCCAGCATTTATTATGATTTGGGCATTGGTGCATTAAAGGGTACACCGACAATTATTCTCGTTAACCCTAAAGGCAAAGTTTCAGCCGTGCAGCTAGGTGGCGTACCCCGTAAAACAATTGAAAAATATATTACTGACGAAAACAAAAAAGCCAACTTAATCAGCAAAAAATAATGAACATCGTTAAGTCGAATTTATTCGCTTAGCTAATTAGTATCCGTGTAGGGTATAATCTAAAAAACCAGAAATTTAGCGGTTTCCTATTACATAAACTCGAACGGATCTCAGCCATGACAGATAAACCTACGATGGGCGTTGAAGTTAATATACGCTCTAAATCATCTTCTTCTCAAGGCGCCACGCTTGATACCTCGTCAAAACAAACCCCGGCAGACAGTCCGTTTTGTATTGCCATTATGGGTAACTTTAGCGGCCGAACGGACACTGGCAAACAATCTCGATTGATTGAAATCGATAGAGATAATCTTGAAGAAGTAATGGCTAGATTTAAAATAAACTTAGCCTTAAAATTATCAGCCGATGAAATTATTAAAATTGAATTAAATGAATTAGATGATTTTCACCCCGATGAGCTCTACGCCAAACTCGAATCATTTGAAAAACTACGCAGCTTACGCAGACGCTTAAAAAGTAACAGCAGTTTTGCTGATGCTGCCGCAGAAATTCAGGGGTGGTCACCGGAGCAAGCTTCGATTGAAACTAAAGCGCCTGCTGAAACCACCCGTGCCCCTATACCCACCGATAACATTCTCGACAGTATTTTAGGCACACCCCAAAGCAACTCCGCCATTGAAGCCACCCATATTGATAAATTAATTAAAAGTATTGTTGCGCCCTATGTCGAACCCGGCACTGACCCGCGCCAGAGTGAAATGCTGGAGATGGTTGACCGTGCAACCGAATCTCATATGCAGGCCATCTTGCACCACCCGGATTTTCAGGCGTTGGAATCTGCGTGGCAGTCTTTATATTTTTTAATTAAACGCATTGATACCGGTTCAAAATTAAAATTATTTATTCTCGATATTTCTAAATCAGAATTGCAACAAGATTTAGCCGTCGATGATTTAAGCACATCATCACTCTACAAATTATTTTGTGACCCTGCAGAAGGCGACCTGCCGTTTAGCGTATTACTCGGCAACTATAGTTTCAGCGACAATATTGAAGATGCACTCAGCCTCGCCAATATAGGCCGCATTGCACAACAGGCCAATGCGCCATTTATTGCCGCCGCCCATGAAAAACTGGCTGGCTGCGAATCATTTTCAAAAACCACCGATTATGAAGACTGGCAATACAACAGCAACGAGGGTGCAATGAAAGCCTGGGAATTATTACGCCAGTCACCCGCCAGCGCTTACATTGCACTGGCCCTGCCGCGTTTTTTACTGCGCCTTCCCTATGGCGAAAAGAGCAAACCGATTGATGCCTTTAAGTTTGAAGAGATGACCGCGGATAATAATCATGCGGATTATTTATGGGGCAATGCTGCATTTATAAAAGCCGAATGTTTAGCGCAGAGCTTTAATAAAAATGGCTGGAATATGCAGCCGGGTGAAGTTTTTCAAACTGATAATCTGCCGGTTCATTATTTTAATGACGATGGCGAAACACTTAGCAAACCCATTGCCGAAATTATGCTGACCGAGAAAGGCGGTGAAATTCTAAATCGGCAGGGATTAATTGCTCTCTGGTCAGTTCGAAATATGGACTGTGTCCGTTCAGCTGACTTTCACTCTATTCATCAGACACCGCAAAAATTAGCCGGACGCTGGGACTAAATTACCGGCATCTGCTTACAAAATATGACGGGAGTGCTAAGCAGCACAGCCCGCCGTCTCCACTGAAACGAACTGCCGCTCGCCATTTCTGTCCTATACAATCCGTCTAAAATATTAGAATACAGCTATATATTAATTAAGATATCTTATAAAATAGAACTATGCTCCAGCAAGGATATTGAAAAATCTGTCTTGCTTAGCCATAAATGCTAACCCCTAAAAACACCAAAAGAGAAAACGCCAGGAAGCCGCTATGTACGAGACATTTTACGGACTCAAAGAAAAACCCTTTTCGATACTGCCTGACCCGGCCTTTCTGTATATGACCCGCGCCCATACCATGGCGCTGACCATGCTGGAATACAGTATCAACAACAACTCTGCCGGGGTGTGCGTAATCAGTGGTGAAATTGGCTCGGGGAAAACCACCCTTATCCGAAAGCTTCTCGACAATATGGGCAGCGAATTCACCACCGGCTTGCTGACTAACACACACAGTGATTTCGGCAATTTACTACAATGGGTATCAATGGCATTTGGGCTCGATTACGCAAACAAGGAGCCGGTCGAGCTATATGAAAACTTTGTTAACTTTACCATCGAACAATATGCACAGGGCAAACGCACAGTTTTAATTATTGATGAAGCGCAAAATCTGTCGCACAAAGCGCTGGAAGAGCTGCGCATGTTATCCAATATTAATGCGGATAAAAATCATATTTTACAGCTCATACTGGTTGGACAACCTCAGCTACGTAACACTTTTAATATCCCTGAGCTGGAACAGCTCAACCAACGAGTAACCGCCAGCTACCACCTCAACAAACTTAATCAAAAAGAAAGCTGCGCCTATATACAACATCGCCTAAAAACGGTTGGTGGGCATCCCGATTTAATTTCCGACCTGGCGCGCAAGGCTATCTGGTATCACAGCCGTGGTATCCCGCGGGTGATTAATACTTTATGTGACATCGCTTTGGTTTACGGTTTTGCCGAACAGAAAAAACAGGTGGATATTCAATTAATTAACCATGTAATTAAAGATCGAAAAGACAATGGTTTTTACACTGAACAAACCCGCATGCCTGAAAATGTGACGCGCCTTGATGACAGCCGAAAAAATACCGCCAGTGCCTAGATTGCCGAAGAGTACCCGAGATACCTAATAGACTTTAAACGTCTATTTGCCCTCGCATATATTGCACCGCGCGTCCTGAAATGCGCACCCGTTCACCGTCATTAATACAACTGACTTCACCACCGCGCTTTGAAACCTGCTTTGCCGATAATATTTTTTTATTTAATTTGTCAGACCAGTACGGAATTAACTGGGTGAACGCTGATCCGGTTACCGGGTCTTCATTAATGCCATACTTGGGCGCAAAAAATCGCGTTACAAAATCATAATTTTTTGCGAGCGATGTAATCGCAACACCACGTAAATCTAATTGACTCAGCAGCTCTAAATTTGGCTTTGCATTTAATACGATTTCTTCACTATCAAATACCACTATATAATCCTGCGATTTAAGGCATTTCAGCGGCATCACCTCAAAGGCATTCGCAATAGCATCCGGCACTTCACAAGCTGTTGCTGGCTGGGCGGGAAAATTTAATTCGAGCGCATCCGCTTTTTTAGTGACCAAAAGTGTTCCGCTGTTCGATAAAAACTCAACTTTATTTTTAGATTTTTCCAGTTGTTCAAAAATAACATATGCCGCAGCAAGTGTTGCATGCCCGCATAAATCAACTTCGTGTAACGGCGTAAACCAGCGGATGTGAAATCCACTCTCGGTGGCAACAAAAAAAGCGGTTTCTGATAAATTATTTTCCGCAGCAATACTCTGCATTAATTCATCCGGCAACCATTGCATCAACGGGCATATTGCCGCCGGGTTCCCTTCAAAAATTTTACTGGCAAATGCATCAATCTGATAAATTGTTAATTTCATTTTTTATTCCTGTTCACTGCTGTCTAGTTAACCCCCTCTCCCTTAGTGAGAAGGTTGGGGAGAGGGTTGGGGTGAGGGATAGAGATAATGTTAACGGGACAATGCTTCCTGTTTTTAAAGCGACTCATTTATACACCGCCATCTTTCTACCGGTCATTACCGTTATAAAAACCACAACTGCCACCACCATCATTAGCCAGGTTATCGATTCACCCAGCCACACCGCTGACACAATCAAGGTTAAAAACGGCTGAATAAGTTGCAACTGACTCACCCTGATGACACCCCCAAGTGCCAGACCTTTATACCAGAAAACAAATGCCAGCCACTGGCTGATAAAACCAACATACAGAAAACCTGCCCAGGCCTGCCAGTGATTAAGTGATATAAAAAATGTTGCTGAAAAATCAACGGGCAAATTTTTAAACCGATAGATCACCGCAATTAACGTAAAGGGCACAGACAAAATAATCGCCCATGATATTACTGCAACGCCCCCCATTTCTATCGCCAGCTTCCCCCCCTGCGCATAACCAAACGCGCAAAGCACTGAAGCCGCCAGTAAAATTAATTCACCTTTTTGCAGGCCGCCCTGATGACCCCACATTAAAAAAACCAGCACAACCCCGCTGCCGGTCACCGCCATTAACCAGAAACCCGCCGAGGGCATCTGGCGAAATAACAGCGCACCGGCAATGGCGGTAAACAGAGGCAAAATAGATACCACGATAGCGCCCTGCGCCCCGCTTACATTTTGCATTGCCAGCGATGTCAGCAATGGAAACCCAAGCACCACCCCAAGCATAACAATAAAAATGCCCCGCCAATGCGCTCGAACAGGAAATGGTATTTTTAAACCATACAGCAAAAGCACGGCTGGAATGGCCGCCAACAGTGAGCGCCCCAAACCAACGAAAGCCGAGTCGAGTTCACTGACGGCAACGCGGGTCGCGGGTAATGTTACGCTAAAGCAGGCAATCGCCAGTAAGCCCGATAATAATCCGCTTAACTCTTTACGCCTGTTACCCTGTATAACCGATAATTTTTGCATTGCATGTCCCTGTTTAAAACGCTACATTACAAATAAATAAACAGACAATACAGGTACAGTTGAATAGATAATTCATTGACTGTACCGCTCAAATCTCCAATACACTTTAATCGGCAATTTTTATGATGATCACCCTGGAAAGGTCTTCTGACACCCCGCTGACAGAACAGATCACACACCATATTAAACAGCTTATTGATAACCGGGCACTACGCGCAGGCAATGCCATGCCCTCAATACGCAACTTCAGCCGCAGCCACAATGTCAGCCGTTTTACCACCGTGCAGGCTTATGACAAATTAGTTGCCGCCGGTTACATACACTCCCGCCCGGGCTCTGGTTTTTATGTCACTTCCCGCAGCCCGGTTAGCAATAACAGTGAAGGCGGCATTAAGCTCGATCGCGCAATGGATGTTTTATGGCTATTACGCAATGCCTTAACCCCCTCTGCCAACCACACAAAACCAAAATCCATTCCCGGAGCCGGCTGGTTACCCCTGGACTGGATGGACAGTGGCGGCATTCAGAAAAGCCTGCGAAATCTGGCACAAAAACCCGCAAGATATTTAACCGAATACGGCACACCACTCGGCTACCTGCCCCTGCGCCAGCAATTACAACAACGCCTTGCAGAACAGCAGATAAAAGTCAGCAGCGAGCAACTGTTACTCACCATGGGCGCAAGCCACGCACTCGATTTAATAGCGCGCTTATTCATACGCCCCGGCGATACCGTATTTGTAGATGACCCCGGTTACTTTATTTTATTCGGCACCTTAAAATCATACGGCGCAAAAGTGGTCGGCGTACCATGGAATCATGACGGCCCGGATATTGAAAAATTACAATTATTAATTAATCAACACCAGCCCAAACTTTTTTTCACCAACAGTATTTTACATAACCCCACAGGAGCAAGCACAAGTCAGGCCGTGGCTTTCCGGTTACTGCAAATGGCCGAGCAAGCCAAAATATTAATCGTTGAAGACGATGTATTCGGCGATTTTTATCCCGGAAAAATCAGCCGACTCGCCACCCTCGATCAACTTCAAAATATTATTTATATCAGCAGTTTTTCAAAAACCATTTCCGCATCAATGCGCGTAGGTTTTATTGCCGCTTCAACACAAATCATCCAGCAACTCACCGACGTAAAATTGCTATCAGGCATTACCACCAGTGAAGTTAATGAACGCATGATTTTTCAAATGTTAAACAGCGGGCAATACCGAAAACATCTAAATAGAATCCATAAAAAATTACAGCAATGCAGACAACAGGCTCTGGATAATTTTGACAAGCTGAACATGCAAGCCTACCTGGAACCCGCCGGTGGCATGTTTTTATGGATGAAAATACCGCAGCATGTAGACATAATAGAAATGAGCAACCAGGCAGCAAAACAGGAAATCATGTTAGCACCGGGAAATTTATTTCGACCACATCAGCAACCCTCACAGTGGATGCGATTTAATGCAGCAAGCAGCAATGAAAAATCACATTTAAAATTTTTACAAAAATTTATTAATGCAAGCACCCGATAACAAAACAGAACGGTTAACCACATGAAAGTTTTCTGGCGACGCATTACAAATACTGTATTTCTTATATTCTAATTATTCTACAAAACTTAAATAATCATATATTCTGCTCATCAACATTCTTTATCTGTCGTTGAAATAAGCAAATCCGAATGCACCCGGTAAACCCCTTTACGCACCCGAAATAAATATTTGGTATGAGTTAACGTTTTCCGCCCCGGCTCAATCGTAGCGGCAGGTAAAAAAGAATTGATATAATCTGATTTAATATCCGCAAAAGTATCTTTAAATTCTTTTAAGGTAAACACAACCCCAAGCTCATCAATCTCACCCAGCTCACCCTTTTTAATGGCCGCAATAAAACGGTCTTTAAGAAACACGGTTTTCTGTTGTTTCATTTATACCCTCGTTGAATAAATGTTTAAAATTAAAAGTTTAAGAAAAAGCTTCTGCTTATTACCGCACGCCTCTTAAAAGAAAAAGAAAACGCAAATTAACGCAAATATAAATCAGTAAACATAAAAACCATCCAGCTCCCCTTACGTCATACCAGCATGCTTCTAGCTGGTATCCAGCGACTTTAGGTAATGTCTCAAAACACCAGTTCTTTCACTCCGTCATCCCCGAACGCTTCTGTCGGGGATCCAGCGACTTCAGGTAATGCAATAAAACTCCAACACCCACTCCCCTAAAAAGAAAAAGAAAACGCAAATGCACGCGAATGACAGCTCCTTCGCATCCATGCGACCGCTGAATTAGTGCATCCATGCACGTCAACGCAAATAAACGCGAAAATAAATCAGTAAACATAATTACAATCCAGCCCCCTTACGTCATACCAGCATGCTTCTAGCTGGTATCCAGCGACTTCAGGAAATGTCTCAAAACACCAGTTCTTTCACTCCGTCATCCCCGAACGCTTCTGTCGGGGATCCAGCGACTTCAGGTAATGCAATAAAACTACAACACCCACTCCCCAAAAAAGAAAAGAAAACGCAAATGCACGCGAATGACAGCTCCTTCGCATCCATGCGACCGCTGAATTAGTGCATCCATGCACGTCAACGCAAATAAACGCGAAAACAAATCAGTAAACATAAAAACCATCCAGTCTCCCTTACGTCATACCAGCATGCTTCTAGCTGGTATCCAGTGACTTCAGGTAATGTCACATAACATCAGTTCTTTTCACTCCGTCATCCCCGACAAAATCTTCCGGAAAGATTTTGAACAGGCTATGCCTGGCCCGAAGGGCGTAGGGCAGGAGCCCGAAGTAATGCTTCTATCGGGGAGCCAGCGACTTTGAACAACAACAAAATCTAAAATCACCAACAATGGAAACCCGGACACATAGTGCCCAGGCAACATAAACCAACCTGAAACCAGCCGTAAAACAACCACAGGTTAAAAATATTCCACTTAATCAAACATGCTGAGATAAACCGAAGATAGATCAAACTCAGTCAAATTAAATTCAGAAAAATTAAAACACGACGGATCCACAACACTCTCTGAACCCGCATCACCAAATTTAATTTCAACCTCCCCGGCACCCTCATCCATCATGCAATCAAGCAACAAACGCACCGCCTCCAGCCGACGCTCCATGGCCCAGAATTTCAGCCGCAAACGATTTTTCTCCGCCACGGGTAAAGGCAGGCGCAGCAAATAATTAACATGCGAGCGCAGAGTTTCCAGAGTAGTGGGGAGTGTATCGTTGAGCAGAGTTGAAACCGAAAGCCCGCTAACCGCAATATCAGAGGGTGGCTTAATGCTAATGCACGCCTGATGTGGAGTTTTCGGTGGACTTAAATAAGCGACTGGCGCTGTAAAATCCGGCGATGATGTAACTTTATTTGTTGTAGCTACGGTTTTATTTTTGACAAAACGCGTCCGTAGCGTAGAATATTTTCTAGCCATAATTACCTCTGTTGAAGGTTATGTGGTTAGCTGGCTTTTGGTGCGTCAACACCTTAGGTCAGCGATTTTTATTTATAAGGTTTAGTTTATTGGGTTCTCTATAGGCTGCTCCTTTTGTTTCTGGTTTGGTTAATCATTATCGATTAATTATTTTTTAAGCCAGTCATGCACGTTGTTAATGCGTAAAGTATAAATGCAGCTCTGTAATGAATTTTAAATCTCGGAGCTGCGACTTTATGGTCGCCATAAAAAATAATCTTCCAAACTCTAGCACATGAAATGTTTAAAAGGCCAAGGTTTTTTTATATTAAAAAAACAGGCTATTACAACTCATTTTTGAATATACGGGCCTGTGATAATTAAGCATCATTCATGTTAGCTTTCTGCCACAGCCCCCATTATCTGTATATACTGATATATTGCTGAACATAGCAAACATCACTGGTATCCCGTTAACTTAAAATATGTCGTCATTCCTGGGTCGGCAGGTTCAGGCATCTAGTGGCTTTGAAAGACCGACAGACACTGGATACCTGAACCTGCCGACCCAGATATGACGAAGTGTTTTTTCTAGTTTCATGTCTAACTGAAGTATTAAAGCCATAAAACATTTTCGTATCGGGCTAATAATACACTTTTAAAAATAGTTAACGTGACACCAGTGAGCAAACATATAACTTGATGGAAGATTCTTTTATATGATAATTAGCTGTTTTTTCTACATATCTATTACAAAATTCAGACGTTCACACATTCATCACAAGTAACCTTTTCTTATCTTGATTTTAGGTACAATCTAAAAAGTATGTTAAGTTTGTCAACTATTAGAACTGGAATAGGCTGACGTCGGTATATTCCAATATGCTTGGCGTCGGCCTAATAACTTGTTAGGTGTAAATAGAAATGGCATTTGATTTATATCTCGGAAACGAAAAAGCATATATAGACATTCATGAAGAAGTTCTATTTTCATTAATAAACGAAAATGATAGCTATCCGAATTTAAATTGGCTATGGGAAAATTATTATGAAAATCCTCTTATTCATTCAGTACGTGCAAACGATATAGTTCATGAGCTTATCAATTTACGAAATGAAATAAGTAATAAAAACCAATATAAACAAGTAAAAACCACTATTGATAGAATCATGCCTTTATTAAGTAAAGCATATAAAGAAAAAAAACAAATAGAATGCGCAAGTGACTAAACAAGCACCTAACAATTATATCAACCTGACCAATAACAGTTTACTTGAATGGCTCTGTTTAAAGTGCAATACTAATCAACGCACTAATTACTGGCCGTCCTCTGTTATTGGCCGGTTATAAGAGCGTTAGATTTTGTAGATAAAAATAATTATATTTAATTGTTAATCGTATAGAGTTTTACATTAGCAATAATCGCGTTAAGTTTTTGTCGCGCTGAAGCGTGTTAAATTCTAGCAGCTGAAATCCAGTCAACTTAACCATTGAGAGCCCAGCTGATGCTGGGGTACCAAAAATCAGTAGTGAAGGTTATGTTTCCTGATAGGTTTAAAGTACTGAAGTCGTTGCTTTGTTAATTATTTTTTCGGTTTAAAGTTAATAAAAATAATCTAACAATTATATCAACCTGACCAATAACAGTTTGCTTGAATGGCTCTGCTTAAAGTGTAATACTAATCAACACACTAAATACTAGCCGTCCTCTGTTATTGGCCGGTTATAAAAGCGTTAGCACAACAATAGGAATTTAAAGCTTGTGAGTAAATATGATCTACAAGAAATATATAAAGATCTATATTATCATGAGCTTGATGTTCGCGAAAAAATAACCAATCGCCTCCAAATTACATTTGCATTTCATGCAACAGCGCTTACTGTTATTGCTTACATGTCTAGAATGATTGATTATCAATCAAATATATATCTATTGGGTGTGTTTTATTTAAGTTTATTTATTGCCCTTATATTCCTATCAAGATCTATCTTTGAAACAATAAAAGCCTTTTGGGGTAATACATATAAAGGACTAGCCTCAGCAGATAAAATTGAAAAATACAGAAAGAACTGTTTGCAGCACAAAAATGATCTCGATACTTATAAAAGTAAAAACCCAAGTGATAATATTGCTGACTACTCACCTGAATTAAAAATTAATAATTATTTATATCTAGAGTTTTCTAAGTGCGCTTCGCATAATGCAAATATAAATGACGCACGTTCTAAAAGAATTCATACAGCGACTAAATATTTGCTATATTTCTGCATCCCATTTTTAATAGTATCCGTTTTATTTACAGTCTTCGATATGGATGCGTCATCACCAAGAAAGAAACTTTTATTAGAATATCAGGGAATAGTAAATTCAATTGATAAGTTACCTATTCTAAGCCAAGATGAAATAATTTATATAATTAATGAAGCATACAATAATAATATTGAAAAAGTTTTTAATGAAAGAAATAAGGTTAGTATAAACAATAATAATAAAATTATAAAAGAAATTGAATCATCAACTGAGTCAATTATTAATGTAATAAAATCAATATCACAACATAAGGAGAAGACCATGACAGAAGAAGAAAAGAAACCTGAAAAACAAGAAATACCACCTGAGCCACCCAAGCCACCTGAACCAAGGGATTTAATCGAAAGCCAAGAACCTGATATTAAAATTGAAAAATAAGGCCTAATCATGAGCAAAGATGAAGAAAAAAAAGAACCACCAAAAGAGCCAGAGCCACCACCAACAAGACTAATTAAGGATGTAAGCACAGATAAAGACAAAGACAAAAAATAAAGTGCTAACAAATAGCTGCACCGGACAATTCAAAGCGGCACTTGTTTTGCTAAAAAAACAGCAAAAACGTGCCACTTTGAATTGCCGGTGAGCAAGGCGTTAGAGCAAAAAAGGAGAATACAAATGGACATAAAAAAATACATTCGATTTAATATATACACAGCAATAATACTAGGAAGTATACCTGCAACACTTATTGCACATTATGGTAGTGTGCCGTCTTTATTTGTCTTTCTAAATTCTCTAAACCCATCTAATATTGTGTTTATTTACATGCTAAGTTTATATCTATTCTATTTTTTAATTTCAGGCTTATTAATTTTCCTAAAAAAATACAATATACTTCAACCTGTTTGGCTATTAAATGTACAAATATTTTTCAAACATGCAGGTCACACAATGCATGGTGTAATACTTATTATGGCTGGTGCTCTAATTGTATCAGTGATACCAATAATATTTGTCGAGCCATCAATTATTTCATTTGCAATGGCTTTTATAGCATGCACTTTCTCATTAACATTAATAGTGGGTGGTTGTTATATCTCAAAAACAAAAGCTCATATCGAATCTGCAATATAAGCTCTAACAATTAAATTAACGCAGACCAAAAAACAGTTTAGTTGAATTACTTTTTTTGGAGTATACTACTTATCACTACATTAAATACCAGCCTACTACTGTTTTTAGTCTGGTTATTAAGGCGTTATGTGTAAAAAATGAAAGAAACTGTAGAGACAATCAGGACTAAATTATTAATTTATAGCGCATTAAGCTTAGCTGCATTTGTTCCACCTTTTATGTCATTACTAATTGACATAAGACCTGAAACCGAATCAATATCAACATGGTTTCAAAGAAGTGGCTCTATAATGGTTATCATAGCTATTTGGGTTGAGTTTAAATTATTATCCTTAGAAGGTTATATTAGCCCTTCAGGCACAGCTTATACCGTACCATTTGATACTCCAAAATATTACACTCTAATATATAAAGTAGTATCATTTGTTACAATCAGTGCTGCCATATCAGGTACTTTAATATGGGGCTATGGTGATATAGTATTTAATTAAAAAAATATAAAGAAGAAAAATGAAAAACAATTACTATATAATAATTTCTCAAGTTTGTTTTGCTGTATCTATCACTGCTTTAATTATGGCTGAGTATGGTATATCTAGTGTGTTCGGTAATTGGCACCCTACACATGAGACTGCAATTGCTTTCGGTATAATCTCAATTGCATCATCAAACTTAGCCAAATTAATTAAAAACACATAACAAATAAATTAACGCTGACCATTTTTTCTTACGGCCAAAAGCAGGCCGCAAGAAAAAACGTCAGGTTATTAAAGCGTTAGCTTTAAAAAACCAAGGAAATAAAAATGATGAAAGCTCTAAAATTTAAAATATTAATTGTAACATTGCATATCTTTCTAATAAGCGGGTGTGCAACAACAATAAGCTCCTACCCTGTATCAAAAGATGGAAAAAACAGAGAAGGAGGCATCCCATATTATATGCCAAAACATGTGTTGCTAATAAAACAGCCAATTGAAATAGTGAGGAAAGAAAAAATATTTGCTGTAATTTCACTAGGAGGTATAGAAGAGTTTTTATATCCTATCAAACATAGTGATTTTGAAGCATCAATTGAAAAATTATCTATATTAATAAAAGTTGATCCAAATAGTATAAAAATAGAAGAAATAAAATCCAACCCAATTTACTTGACAGAAGTCACCTCTCAAACAGGCGAGAACAAAAAAGAAAGTAAAAAATATAGCCCTTTAGCATCTGCAACAGCGAAAAGCACTGAAAAAAAATTATTAACGCCATACTCTCCGTCAGATATTGATAAGGCAATTTCTATTGTAACTATACCCGATGAGAATAAGCTATATGAGCTAGTAATTGATCCGTCATGGTTTTCAAGTTTAGAAGTTGGTGTTACCTTAAAAGATGGTTGGAGATTGGACTCCTTAACTTCAAAAAGCGGAGAAAACCAGATTGTAGGAGCATTAAAAGATATTGCTACAACCATTATAGGAGCGCGTAAAGATGTAGATATAGCCAACATTGGAAAAGATCAGGCTCTTAAGCTCAAAGAGCTAGAAATTGCATCCAAAGCTAAGGATGAAGATTTAAAAGGATTTGTAGAAACAACAAACATTGCAGTAAAAATTAAAGGGTATGTTAAAAAGACAGAAATAGAAACCTTAAAGCCAGGAGCTTACAACATGAGTCAAATCATGGATCTTGAAAAACCATTCACATTCCCAACTATAAAAGCTGAGTTGATTCAGCCTATACAATTATAAAGCTAACAAATAGCTCCAGCGGACAATTCAAAGCGGCACTCATTTTGCATTCGCAAAAACGTGCCACTTTGAATTGCCGCTGAGCAAGGCGTTATATTAAAAAAAAGGAAACCAATGAAAGACTGGCCTAATTATGAAATCTATCATGTACACGAACTTGAAAAAGCTCTTACTAATATTAATGAATCTGAAAAACCAGATGAAGCTGCTCATATACGCAAGCTACTAAAAAAAGGTGGTTATGAAAATACTGAAGAAAACATTCAAATCACAAAAGAAGATACTGCTAAAGCTAAAAAAGCTGCTATGAAAGGAGCTGATCCTAAACATATTTTATTCAGAGTAATATTTATATTAGGCGCATTTCTTTTTGCATATTCACAGTTCAAAACTGGTGAGAATATGAATTCCGCTTATATATTCTTTGCAATAGGTTTATTATGGACAGCCAGTACTACAATACACTTTTTTATTGCTAAAAAGGCAATGGTCACTGAAACCGCATCAACTAAAATATAACAAGACGTTCCAGCGGATCATAAATGTTACGCGCCTTTTGTGGCGCTGCGCTATAATGCCACAAAAACCACGAAACATTTATGCCCGCTGAACTGGGCGTTATGTGTGAAAAAATGAAAACAAAAAACATTCCATTTGACCAGCACATTTATCATGATATTGATGATGAAGATGAAGCATTAAAATACAAAGAGATTGCAATGCCGCTTATAGGGGCAATAGTATTGTATTTTAATGGTCTTGAAAAAGAACTTGATTCAATTATTTGCGAAATATTTACAGACAGAAGTGATTCAACAGGTTTAATAGTTCTACATAGAATGAATTATTCAACAAAAGTAGAGCTCTTTAAGCGCTTCAATGATGACTTATTTGCTAATGTTGATTTTAAAGTTAATGGCTACAGCGAATTACTTAATATCTTGAAAGAATCCGGGAGGCTACGTAACCTAGTTGTTCATGCCGACTGGGAAAACACAGATGATGACGGTTACACATACGTAAAACTTAATATAAAAAAGAATAAAATGAGTCAAGAATACATTCAATTTTCAGAAGATTCTTTAATACAAATCATTGGCTTAATAATTGGGGCAAGAGGTGACCTTGATAAATTCTGGGAAACAAGAAATGACAAACTACATGGCAGAGCCTAAAGATACAAAAACACATAACAAGGCGTTTCACGCAGACCCAAAAAGTCACGCTCCTTTTGTGGCGCTTCGCTATAATGCCACAAAAGCCACGCAACTTTTTGGTCTGGTGAACTAGGCGTTATGTGTAAAAACAATCAATATTCATTCTTCGTTACAGGAAGATGTAAATAATATGAAAGACATATATATTGAAGCATTAGAATTTGCATGCAATAACCTAAATACGCCTATAACACCTGATGTTTTTTGCAATCACATGAATAGTGCTGGCTTCGAAGGAAAAATTGTATTTGGTCAGCCCAGTTTGTTATTAACAATTTTTAATCAAATATTTACGGACGAAGGAAATGCTGGAAAAAGATACTTCGCAACATTAGATGCTTACTTTCACTTTATAGAACACAAAGAACTTGTAGAAGCTCGAAAAACATCACGTTTAGCATTTATAATGTCATTTTCTGCCATAATAATCTCAATAGGCGTAGCTATATTTACTGTTATAATGCCAGTAACAATTGATACCAATCAAATGAAAAGCATCCAATCTCTAAGTTTTGATTCAGGTAATATAGAAAATTCTATTAAAAAATTAGAAGCAACAGTATCAAATATAGAAAACAAAATTATCAGTAATTTACAAAATAACAAAACACATAACAAGTAAATTAACGCAGACCCAAAAAGTTACGCACCTTTTGTGGCGCTTCGCTATAATGCCACAAAAGGCACGAAACTTTTCGGTCTGGTTATTAAAGCGTTATCATTTTAAAACAAAAGGAGAATTGAATGAACATCAATATGTCAATAGAAGACAACTTCTCATCCTACATTGATGAGAAAACAGGTATAGCTGTTTTCGTAGACAGCTTTGATAATCACGAGTTTGAAGTGAGGATTGGAACAAAAGACGAATCAGTTTCTATGGGTGCTATAACAGCTGATAGTGACGCAGAATTAAATAAAAACATTACTGAGTTGGTAAAAAAATACAAGGAAAATTCATAATGGGAATTATGCAAAATGATATTACAGTTTTAGAGGCTATTCTTAATCAAAAGCTATCTAAAGAAAATATGTCTTTTAAAATGTCAGTTCACTTCGTAAGAGACAGAATGAACGACCCTAGAAATACGCCATCTATAACTATCACAGAACTACAAAGCATATTCAACCGCTTGCTTACAGTTCATATTAGCGCACTGTCTAAATTAAAACATGATGATACGTTTAATATTAGGTGCCTGAAATCTAATATAAATATTCCATGTGCAGTTGAAAAAATAAAACAAGCTGACGGCAGAATACATCAGAAAAACATAGCTATCACTGTAATGCGTAAAAAAGACTTTAAAGCAAAAGACCCAGTAGAATTTAAAGTATAATGCTAACAAACAGCTCCAGCAGTCCTAAAAAGTTACGTGGCTTTTTAGGCTGCTGAACAAAGCGATATAAAGCGAGGAAATAAGTATGGTCGAGGGAAGCTGTCTTTGTGGCTCTATCAAATATGAAGTGGAGCTAATTCCAGAAAAAATATTTAATCACACCATTCGGGTCAGACCTTACATTTTATATTTTTGTCAATTGTAAGGCTTGACCTTTATAGCTTTGTGGCATTAAGTTAGACCCTAAAATTTTTAAACCCTAATCAGGTGGCAGTAGAAATGAAACCAATATACATTACATTACTTATTTTATTCAGCTTGTCTGCTTCAGCATCAGATTTTAAAAAAGAACAACGTTGGGCGGATCAGATTATTGATTTTATCATTGATGGTGATGCGATATGGTTGACTGCCGGCGACCATAAAATACTGGGCATTTATACTTCTTCACAAACATCACATGTTAAAGGCGCTGCCATTATTGTGCACGGTTCCGGGGTTCATCCTAACTGGGAGGAGGTTATTCTTCCTTTGCGCACTGCGCTTCCCGAAACCGGCTGGAGCACCTTATCTATTCAAATGCCGGTATTATCAAATTCTGCTGACTACAGTGAATATGCCAGTGTATTTGATGAAATCGCACCGCGCATTAATGCTGCGATTAAATTTCTTCATCAAAAAGACATTAACAATATTGTAATTATCGCCCACAGTCTTGGCTCTACTATGAGCGCCTATTATCTTTCATCTAACCCGAATACAAAAATATCGGGCTTTATTGCCATTGGCATGCCCGGTGCGAGCAAAGACACAAAGATGAATAACTTACAATCGCTAAAAAAAATCAAACTTCCCATGCTTGATTTATATGGCAGCAATGACCTGCCATCGGTTCTTACATCGGCAACTGAACGCAAGCGTGCATCCGTTAATAACAGCCACTATTCACAAGCAGTTGTTGATGAGGCTAATCACTTTTTTAGTGGAAAAAATTCAGAATTATTAACTACAGTTAGACAGTGGTTAAACAGGCAATAGTTTTACCAGTTAAGCGCCGGCCCCTCAGGTACTATACCTTGCGGGTTTAATGCCTTGATAGAATAATACCCCTGTTTAATATGATCAATATTTACCGTGTCTTTTATGCCCTGCATACGATAAATGTGCTGAAGGTATTGACTGATATTTTTATAATCCGTCAGCCTTTTTTTATTGGTTTTAAATAGTGAGTAATATGCAATATCGAATCGAACAAGCGTAACGAACACTCGTATATCGGCTTCCGTTATTTTATCGCTAATCAAACAGGTTTTTCCTGACAATTTTTTCTCCAGAAAATCCAGCGCATTAAACACTTTGTTGTAGGCCTCATTATATGCTTTTTGCGATTTAGCAAACCCTGCCTGATAAACACCATTGTTCAGATTTTCATAAAAAAATGCATTCAGTTTGTTTATTTCAGTTGCGTGTTGTTGCGGATATAAATCAATTGCGTTATTTGACAGCGAGCCGAATCCTGAATTTAAAATTCGCAATATATCCGCAGACTCATTATTGACGATACACTTCTGTTTTTTATCCCAAAGCACTGGAACAGTAACCTGCCCGCTAAAGTTTGAATCTGACAATGTATAAATTTCGTGCATATATTCAGCGCCATTTATCACATCTGGCTGCGCCCCCGGATAATCACCGAACTTCCAGCACTGCTCACCTAAAAACGGCTCAACCACGCTCACTGATATAACATCTTCAAGGCCTTTAAGTTTTCTTGCCATCAGTGTTCGACATGCCCACGGACATATTAAAGCCACATACAAATGATAGCGCCCGGCTTCAGCAATAGTTGATTTTTGACCATCCGGCCCCGCACTTCCATCAACTGTTATCCAGTTTCTGAAACTCGATACCACTCGTTTAAATCTACCCTCTTCATCTGCCTGTTGAACCGGATGAAAATCTTTACTCCACACACCATTAACTAACATACAACTTACCTTTACAAAATTTAATAATAGGAACTTCCTGAATCATCCATAACTATAATAACTAGACTTAACAGGTATATAATTATGGCAATCACTAACGACTGATTTTTAAAGCTAAAAACAGAAACAATATATGCCAGCATAATTGACAGGGTAACCTCAATATTAAGTTCCACATAAACCCGCACCACATAAAGCAGCATAAAAAACATTAAGCTAAATACTGTCAGATATTTTTCCGGCACCTGCCTGACTTTAAATTTATGTTTTATTTCAAGCAATGCATAAATCCCGCTCGCGGCGGCCAGACTTATTATCACCTGCCCCATTAATAACGAACTGGTTAGCGCGCTAACTCCACCCAGAAGCACACAGGCCATTGAGAGTGTGAAGGCCGCTCGATTATTTTTTGATTTCACAAAAATAACGAAGAGCCCTGCAGCTAAAAATAAACCCGATTCCAGAGTGAATACAAATGTCAGCTCATATTGCACAACCGGCCAACTGGCGATCAATAAACCAACAATATAAAGTAATGACATTGCTGTTTTATAGAATTTATCTTTAACAAAATACGTAATTAAAACGGCCACACTTAAAAACACCCACAGTTGTTCAACGGGTGTTTTCGGATACAACAGAACCTGCCCGTTAATCCAGAAAAAGGCGATGACCCAGGCTATTAAAATTATAAATAATGCACTGGATTTTTTATAAAACCTGGCGCCAATGGCCCCAATAATAAATGGCATAATTAACGTTTGTAATAACATAATGATTAAGATTTTAATTTGCATGGCACTCACTCAAGAATATCTTTGCTGCCCATTAACAACGCACCCTTTGGGTGAGCCCAGGGGCAGTGGTAAACATATATTTAAACCCAGAAGTGTCTCGGTAAATTAAGAGACATGAAAAAATAAAACCGCATAACCGCCATCTCCGAATGCCCATGCATATTATACTGCTCGGATATCCAGCGACCTAAACGCGGTAAAGTCACTAGATTCCCGACACAGGCATTCGGGAATGACAACAATTTTTTAAGTTAGCGGGACAGCACGGATTTAAATAAACCTGTCTTCGTCATACAGATTTAACAGTCCACACTATATCGAGTTTTTATTGTTTAATCGCTTCAAACGAAATATTTAAAGCAATATCATCACCAATTCCACCCTGCATAAAATTCATTCCAAATTCACTGCGTTTAATTTTGGTTGATGCCTGATAACCCACTCGATAATTTCCCCAGGGGTCTTGCGCAGCTTTTAATGCAACCACATCAATACTCACCGGGCGCGTTTTTCCAAGCAATTTTAGTGAGCCATTTATTTTTGTAATTTCACCCTGCGCATTAAACTCCACATCATGGCTGGTGTAGTTTATTTCTGGATAAAGTTTGCTGTTAAAAAAATCTGGGCTGCGTAAATGTTTGTCGCGTTTATCATGAGCCGTATCGACACTGGCTGATTTAATCGTGAAGTTAACCACGCTTTTTCCCGCCGGTTTTATTTCAAAGTCACCCGCCAGGTCATTAAACCTGCCCTGCACATTGCTATAGCCCATATGGCTCACACTGAAACTCACGCCGGCATGCCCTGCATCAAGCGTATACTTGCCCGCACTGGCTGCATCTGCAAACGCGGCAGTTGCACTTAATGCTGTTATTGCAAACACCATTGCAGCTGAAATTGATTTTGATTTTGATTTTGATTTTAGATTTGTCATTGGTTTTTCCTCGGTTAGTGATAGGGTTGACTAAAGTATTACTTAAACCGTTTTACTAAACAATACTCAAACAAAGTGATAAACTGTCTTCAAAATAGAGACAATAATATTATGGATACCATTACCTGCATGCGTGCATTTACCGCCGTGGTTGAGTCCGGCGGCTTTTCCAGCGCAGCTCGAAAAATGCGCCTGTCCAAGAATGTTCTTAGCAAACAGGTGGCTCAGCTTGAGGCCAGCCTCAACACGCGCCTGCTAAACCGCACCACTCGACACGTGAGCACCACCCCTACCGGACAGGCTTACTATGAACGCTGCAAACCTGTGTTATCTGAATTTGAAGATTTACAAAGCAGCATTCTCGACACCCACAGCCAGCCGAAAGGCGTATTGCGCATCACCGCACCCATGTCATTTGCTGAGCTGCATTTAATGCCGGTTATTGCGGAACTTAGCCGGCAATACCCTGAGCTTGAATTTGATTTAATTTTATCGGATCGTAAACTCGACATTGTTGATCTGGGTATTGATGTTGCCCTGCGTATCGGAAATTTAACGGATTCAAGTTTAGTTGCCAAAAAGATTATCTCGGCAAACACAAAACTGTGTGCAAGTCCGGCCTACCTTAAACATGCCGGTACGCCAAAAACACCTGAAGATTTAACCGGCCATCAATGTATTTTTGACACCAATATCACCCATAAAAAACAATGGGCTTATCAGCACGGAGATAAATTACAAAATTTAAAACTCAATGGCTCAATTACGGTAAATAGTGTGCGTGCCGTTAAGGAATTAATTTTGCACGATATGGGCATCGGGCTATGCCCTGAGTTTGTTATCAATGAAGATAAACAGAATAAAAAAATAATAACCGTTTTAGATGATTATGATTTTTACAGTATGTCGTTGTATGCACTTTATCCGCACCGGCGGCATTTATCGGCAAAAGTCAGATTATTTATTGATGCGCTGGTGGCACACTTTAATCCATAATATTATTTGAAGATTTAATATACTATGAAGCCGTTATCGCCTGGCCTCTAACCTGCTTTGTATTCGTAAACTTTTTATCACTGGCTTCCCAGCCATACTGCCCGGCCCACTGCCCGCCTTTATAGTCAATATTGAGCCAGCATGGTACATAGGGCTTCTGATTATTAATTGTAAAATCTGTCACCGGTGGCGGGCCAGGATAATCACCGACTGGACAGTCTTTTGTCATTACCGTATTAAAACGCACATATAAATTATCAGATAATTTTTGCGCATTTTTTAGAACATCAGAAAATTCATCTGCACTGAGCTGCCATGCCCCTTTGAGTGGCTGCTCACTATAAAATGCAAGACGCTTACCCAGCAAACAACTAAAATATATTTGTATTTCGATTAATAAATCGGAATCAAGTTTTTCACTTTGTTGCATAGCTGATTTAGACAGCGCTATATCAACCACTTTATCATGAAATGTTAACTGCTCTAGCATATCCTCTGCCTCTAATTACTGATGTAATATTTATTAATATGACACAGAAGTATTATTCATCGCAACTATTTTATACAAGCCATGTCATCAACATTAATTTTAAAATTAGTTCCGTGTTGTAGTCACCCGCTTCAGAGCAGCTAAGCTTAAGCACAAACAAAAATACCGTTAGCTAAAGCTAACTCCTACAGACGCAGCTTACCCTTGCTCCATATACCGTTCAAAATAGCCAAGCAATTCCTCACTTAACTTCAACAACTCAGGTGTTAAATTTTTAATCGCTGATATATTATTGTCTTTCGCTGCATTTTCCAAAAGCGCAGCCTGTTGTTGCAATCGTTCAGCACCCAGATTTGCTGCAATACCTTTTATAGTATGCGAAATAAAACATACCTTTTCTGCGTCTTCAGCCTTCACAGTCTGTTGCAAATTTTCAAGCCGATCTGCATTCTCATCAAAATAAACATTGATTAAAGTTTTTAATAAATCTTCTTTACCTAATAGTCGTTTAAGGGCACCTTGTTTATCCCATACAGCCGGCTCTGATTTGTGTATTACTTTATTCACACTTTTGTTTTCAAGGATATTATTATCTGTTTCGATATGCGCTACAGAAATATATTTTTTTAACTGTCCAAGCAGCTCATCCGGCTGAACCGGCTTGGATAGATAATCATTCATTCCCGCCTGAATACACTTTTCTCTGTCGCCTAACATTGCATTGGCGGTTAAGGCAACAATGATAATATTTTTATTGTGATCTCCTGCTTCGCCATTACGAATTTTTTGTGTCGCTTCAAATCCATCCATTTCCGGCATTTGACAATCCATCAACACAAGTGAATAAATCATATCTGCATTTGATTTATTTAATAGCGCTAAACATTTTTTTCCATTATCTGCTACATCTAACTGTGACAATCCCAGCTCATTTAAAATACCTGTGGCGACAAGTTGATTAACATGGTTATCCTCTACCAGTAAAATACGTACATCTTCAGGCCAGTCTATTTTATTTTTCACTGATGAATTTATAGACGTATTTATATTTTTATCTTTCATTAAATTTGAAAAATTCATGCCTTGTAAATCGCTACTATTTTCCTTATCCATTACCGCTAAACTATTAAACAGATCATCCGTAACTACCGGCTTTGGAAAAAACTGACTGATGCCTGAATCATAAAAATATTTTGCATTTCCCTGATAACTCATCGGGGTCATCATGACCAGTTTCATGGTTGTATAACGTAAATCATTCAGAATTTGTTTTGCTAACGCCATGCCATCCATTACTGGCATATCCATATCGATAAACGCCAGATCAAAGAATGATTGAGCCACACATTGTGTACGTTTTTCACAAAGTTCTAACGCCTGTGAGCTACTTTCCGCTTCACTTACATCAGCCCCCCAGCATTCCAGCTGTTTTTTTAGTGACTTGCGTGCTGCTAAATTATCATCGACTAATAAAATACTCAGCGTTGTCACATCAACCGGTGGTGCTACTTTTTTAGATTGTGATGTTTTATCAATGCGTATATTAAAAGAAAAACAACTACCTTTATTAAGTTCGCTACTTACCTGAATCTCACCCTGCATAAGCTCACACAGTTTCTTTGCAATGGCCAGGCCTAAACCCGTGCCGCCGTACTGACGTGTAACAGAAGCATCGACCTGTGTAAATGAATCAAATAACAAAGCCTGTTTATCTGCTGGAATCCCAATACCGGTATCCGTAACACTACATATAAGTTGCCACTGATTTTTATTTATAGATAGTAATAGAACTTTAATAACAACTTCACCCTGCTGAGTAAACTTGATTGCGTTGCTAAGTAAATTATTAATAATCTGGCGTATACGCCCAGGGTCACCTTTAATCATTGTGCAATTGATTCCGGCGATATCCACCACCAGTTCAATATTATTTTGCTGTGCCTGTAACGCTAATGATTCTGATAACTCACCGATAAGATGTCGTAAATCAAAGTCCAGCAACTCAAGATCCATTTTCCCTACATCGACTTTGGAAAAATCCAGAATGTCGTTAATTAAATCAAGCAACGATTTCGCACTGCTATGAGCCACTGAGGCTCTGTGTTTCTGTTCATCACCTAAATTTGTTTTTAATAATAAGTCCAGCATTCCAAGCACGCCATTCATTGGAGTACGAATTTCATGGCTCATTGATGCCAAAAATTCTGATTTGGCAATTGCCGCCTGCTGCGTATCTTCTAATGCACGACTTAGCGATAAATTATTTTCTGACACATAGCGGTAAATTAAAATCGTAATTGAAAGTCCAATAAATATAATAACGGCACTTAACACGTAAGTAATATTTTGTGCATTAATATTTAGTTTGTTAATGCTTTCTAGTGCATTTTTACTTTTCTGTGTCTGCAACTCAATCAACTGATTCAGCAACACCATTAAATTCTCCTGGTATTTAAATGCATCCTGCACCAGACGCTCAATTATCTCCCCACCTACATTCTCTTCCAGCAAAACTTCCGCCAGACGTTTATTTACTGGCTGTGCAATACGGGTTTGCTCTGTAAGCTGCTGATTTAATGTATTCTCATCGTCGCTATCAATTAGTTTTATAAGCTTGTCCCGTGCCTTACGATAATCACCCGCATATTGATAGAAATACTGCAGTTCCTCATCGCGATCAAAAACATCATCCGTCGCTAACATCTTATCAATACTCGTTTTACGCAGGCGTATAGAGTCGCGCATATCATATGCCAACTGGACTTTAGCGTTATTGGTGACAACAACCTGATTAAACTGATAGGTCACTTCTTTAAAGTGTGATGAAACAACAAACAGACTTAATAAAACCAGACTCAAAATCGCAGCAAATCCGGAAAGCACAATGCGATTTATTCGTCTGGCATTAAAATGATGGTTACTTGAGATTTTTTTAGACATCTATTAAATCGTACTATTCAGGTTTTTTTGTTTATGTGCTCCTGAGTATAGAGGGTATTTGATGTGCTTTATTCTACAACAAGGGATATTTTAAAGTGATGATTAGATTGCTATTAAGTTTGCTTTTCTGATAAATAATCCTAATAATTTTTTTGCTTTGTTACATAGCTGATTTAGATAGCGCTATATCAACCACTTTATCAAGAAATGTTAACTGCTCATGCATGCTGCCTACCTCTAGTCATCTACAGGGGAGAGACTCGACTCTGTTCAATATTCTCCTTAATATTTTTAATTAAAATTCAACGCTCTCACTCATAATAATATGCAAGCTTAACGTTCTATTGGTGTTTTTTTCTGAAAAAGTTTGGGAAATTTATTTATCATGTCGCTGATTCGTGACTTTATGTAACACTATTAAGATTTAAATATAAGGTTATATTTAAATGAGATTTTTACACAAGTGCAAAGATCTCTAGATGGTGGAATGATCAACATAGTAACAGGGGAAATTAATCTCAGCATTCATATTCGATGGTTGCACGACTCGAACTTAATCTCGAGAAAAATTGCTGACTATTCGCGTTATACCAGTATATCACTGGCTTACATAGCTCAGCATAGCGAACCTAAATCCCTCTCCGATTTAGCCAAACACGAGTGTATTATTTTATCCGTCCATGAAAATGGAGATAAATCCTTAGATACAGCGTATCGCATACAATGTGTAGCCATCTGATAATACAAGGATAATCACATGCAATACAAACGATGTCTATTACAATACTATAACCAACCCTCTGCTTAAAGCATTTTCAATTATTCGTAGCAAACATAATACCCAACATCAGAAAGCATGACACAGATAACAAACAGGTCACCTAAAATTGAAACATTTGGATTCAGAGAATTTTTAAAATTTTATATTAATACTTGATTAACTTTTTTTGATTAACACTGATAGCAGGCCATAAAGATTATTCCTATAAAAAATTACAGGTATAACTGATGCACACGAACTTTATTGAATGTCTCCTATAACAAAGACATAAACTCTTCATACTTTCCACTAGCACTGCGCGCAATTTCATCAACCACACGAATACTGACACGCATATCAGGATGTAAGTTTTCACCAAACAGTTTAAGTAATTTTTGCTCACAATTTTTGCTCAACTTTTCATCCATGACCAATAAATATTCTACTTCAGTGATAGCGTGCTGAATAGCCTGATACTGACGTACCGGCGCAATTTTTAATATTTCACCCATACCAAATTTTGGCCATCTCCGCTCGCCATTCGGCAAGGTGACAAGGCTGCGATAACGACCTAATATTTTTTTTATTACAGGCAATCCCCTGCCGCAAGAGCAGGGCTCCCCCACCAGTGCATAATCTCCAACTTCATATCGAATTAATGGCGTTGCAAAATTATGCAAACTAGTAACGACTACTTTACCAATTTCGCCTGACAAGCAGGCTTTACCGTTATCATCCAACACTTCCAGAAAAACGCCTTCTGACTGCACATGGTAGTGGTTGTGCTCTGGACATTGCAGCGCCAGATAACCTAGCTCTATGGTTGTGTAAACATCTATTAGTGGTACATTCCATACCTTTTTACATAACTCACGCAGGCCATCAGGTAACGCTTCTGAAATGGTTCGAACTTCGCGCAAAAAAGAAAACTGAATATGATTTCGCTGACAGTGTAATGCTAGCTCTTGCAGTACACTCGGGTGAGTTAAAAGATAATCCGGTTTTTCTGTTTGTAGCCAGTCTATCTGTTCTGAAATGGGTGTATGAATATTAATCCAGCATGTCGGTCCAGTTTCATACAGTCCCTGAGTCGCACGCCCCCAATTAGTAGAACGAATTCCCTGAGGTGGTTTTGCTGCCTTGTTTTGGGTATAACGAATAACCGCCAGCTTGCCACTCAAATCACGCCGATGCCACAAGTGATCTCGCAGGGAAAATACATTCCAAAATAATCCGCAAATTTCAGAGCTTAATGTCTCAACCGGTTTACCGGTTGAACCAGAAGTTTTTGATTCAGCCACGCCTCCGTGGGACGGTGGCAAATAAGTTGTGCGTAATTTTTTACCCGATTGTTGCAACTTATCACGGGTTAAAATCGGTATGGCTTGCCATAATTCACTAGTGAGTTTATCTGTTTGATACTTATTGCCAAATAGATCTCTGTAATATGGAACATGGGTAATGCTATGTTGCAGCAATACATTTAACTGCTTTAGCTGATGCTGTAAAATTTCATCAGCAGACCACCATTGCGATTGCTCCACCTGAAACAATGTCGCTAGTCTGCCAGCACCAACCGAGCCAGGTAATGCTGGCCACTCAATGCCTTCAACTGTCGATTTTATATTATTTTTCAAAGCTGATCCCTTTGACAAAGTGTAACGACTTTGCCAGACAACGTAATTTTACTTGTCACTATTTTTTATTATTTGCATAACATTAAATATGAATCAGCTCAATGCAACCCATCTTGTAATATTTTTTTTAACTGAGCATCCATTTGTTCTCGTGCGACTTTACCCTGCTGCTCATTGCTTGCACGTTCCTCATCACTCATCCCCTCAAATCGAGCTTCACGTGATTTCTGGCGTTTTGCTTCTGCTTCTGCCGATTTCTGTTTACGCACCTTACGTTTTTCTGCACGTCGCTGGTCACGCATGGCTTTTTTTACCAACCGATCATTAACACGTTTTTTTATAGCCTCCCGCTGCCCAGCTGGCAGCATTTCCAAACGCGCCTGCCAGCGCTCATTCACCCTATCTATCTCCTCAACCTGCTCTAATGACATTTCACTAAGCGCACGGTGATAGGCTTCATCATCAATATCCAGTAGTGCACTTGCTCGCCCATTATCTGATGTGCCATCAGGTAAGACCATAACCCCAACTAATAATAAATTTTTCTGCTCATCTTTGGTATAGTTCAAAACGTGGTTTCGCCCTTTAAGAATTTCTTTAATCCCCTTTTCCAACGACACCGATTTAATATCAAAGCTAACCGTTTCCTCTGCCGCATCATCAAACATAACCTCAATGCCACTTTGTTTTGCAATTTTTGCAAGCAATAACTTAAGTGAAATATTATTTCCACTAACACTTAGACGATCTTCGCTTTTATCGTAACTCATCTTACCTGCTGCAGGCATACTCACTCTGGCTTGCAATGCAACGTCTTGAATTTCGTTATTCGCCTGTACATTTGGCACAATACAAATGACTAGTAATGACAAAAGCCAGAGTAGCCGTAAAGTAAACCCTGTTGGTTTCATATTAACCTCTAGTAATAAACATTATTTTCTAAAACAAAAAATGGCAGCCGAAGCCGCCATCTTTGAATGTCACTTTAGTTGCACCGCAAACAAGCTTACACCTTGCTTTTGACAACTCGATGACGCGTTAACAACATCTTTATTTTAGGTTAGCCTCACTCTAATACGAATAAGACTATTACACCTTCAACTCAGTTGTTAATATTATTGCCAGTACAATTACCCTCACAGATAAGATTCACAGTAGCATTACCTTCATCACCATCCTGAGTTACACCCGTGCCAAAGCTGTATGAGAATGAACCTCCGCCTGTAGGAGCACTAAAGTCGTTAGTAAACAGACCAATCTCACCGCCATCACCACCAGTAGCAGTAGTTGCATCAGTAGCATTACCACCATTAACACTTAATGCTGCAGAGTTAACGATACCAGTACCATACATATAAATTCCACCACCTGAACCACCAAAGCTAGCGCCCTGTGAACCATTGGCAGAGATAGCCGCTTTATTAGTTGCAGTGCCCGTCTGAGTATCCAGCTGAATATACCCACCATTGCCACCAAATTCACCACCATCACCCGCATCACCGGCATTGGCTGTTAAGCTGGCATTATTCTCAACGCCATATGTAGCACCTAAGCCTATGTAGCCTCCTCGACCACCACGGCCACCTTCGCCGCCATCACCACCGTTATAACCAATACCACCACTCACATCAATGCCACCATTATTAGTAATGGTTACATCGATACTCTGATCATCAATGTCCTGACTATTTCTCATGTCTACTTCACCGCCGCTGCCACCACTACCGCTGTCTGTACCGCTGGCTGTACTATTTCCACCGCGGGCATTCAACGACACATCGTTCACAATGGAGCCTTCACTTTTATCGCCATCAGCACGAGTTTGTAGTGTTATACCATCATTTCGAGCGCCAGCACCGCCATTAAAGCCATCACCACCATCCCCATTAACCGCGCTATAACCTAGCAATGCAACACGTTGCCCGGAATTATTATTATAACTTCGAACATCGTTATACATCAGAAGCTCACCGCCATCACCACCGCTACCGTTGCCCGTGGCAAGAGCATCACCGCCATTTAGTATAATATTGCCGGAAACCACGATATCACCTGGGCCAATATTTCCGTAGTCAGCAAAGAATATAACTTCACCACCATCGCCGCCATTAGAGTCATCTGCAGCACTCGTACCACCCGTAGATGACAGTTCAGCATTACTTTGTATCTGCCCACCTCGACGCGTATTCAGAAAAATTTCACCGCCATCACCGCCACTACTATCACTACCAGCACCGCCGTTAGCGCTCATTGAACCAGCGTTTAACAATGCCCCTTCAGTATTTGACTGATACAGTTCAATATCCCTCGCGCTACCACCAAAGACTCCGTTACCGCCGTTAGTCGAAATTGTCGCATCAACAGTGTTATTTAGTAGCGTATAAGCCGCTAAATAGACATAACCGCCACTACCACCGTTTGCAGCCGAGGTATCAACGGCTGTATTGTTGCCTCCGCTCACGTCGATGGCACCGCTATTTTCTGTATATGATGCATTTGATACATCCACACTACCGCCACTGCCTCCAGCACCAGTACCTAAACCATCACCACCGGTTGCACTAAGCTGACCACTGTTGATAATAAAAGCACTTGAATTTAGTGAAATATCCCCTCCTGAACCGCCATTTGAATCAGTCTCAACCGCATCAAAACCATTTACGTTAATATTACCGCTGTTTGTTATGCCACTGTTAGTACCGATGTTTACATCACCACCACCAATATTGTCAGCATCACCCGCATTATTCACGTCACCAGTAGCAAAATAGTTACTGCTGCCTAAATTTAACTCGCATGCATCTTTCAGCGCCTTCTGTATAACGCCGCTATTATCTATATCATTATTCACATTTAAACGTGTATTACAGCCGCTATTACTGGCCAGTGAAAGCGTTGAGCCTGCCGCTACTGACAGGCCCGTGGCAGTTGGATCGTCTGTCGTATCATCAGAATCTGTGATATAAATATTAGTACTGTTGTCTCTGAAATACCCCATATCTGCCGGTGCCAAATCAGGCGTAGCATCATCACCCAAAGCCTGATACAGCTCATCAGGCAGCACACTGCTACGGTAGAAACTGCCATCAGCCACTGCAGCATCATTGGTATAATCAGCCACACCACCAGCAACAGAGCTACGTAAAATAGAGTCAATTCCCACATAAAGCTGGTCAATTGCCAGTGCTCCTGCAGCGTCTGCTATTGCTGTGTATAAAATCGGAGTTTCAATTAATGTGTTACTAGTAACCAATAAAGGGTTGCTACCCAAATTTACCGTTGTCGGTGTTTCAGGGGGAGTTATAGAGGCACTTGCGGTGCCTGTTTTTCTTATTTCAACACCACCGCCGGCGCCACCTTCTTCCATCCTGAGCTCGCCACCATCACCACCTTGAGCGAAATCAAACGCCCCGCCTAAACCACCATTAATTTCAATGGTGCTAGTACTAGTAGTATCATCACCACCACTATTACTTGAGCTACAACCACCCATGGTGCCGCCGACTATCGCCAGGCTCATTGCAATTACCAGTTTTTTTCTGTTTAGTATTTTTTGATTTTTATGCATCAGAATTTCCTATTTATAGTTTAACCTTCCGTCTACAGCAGGCTTAGACACCCAACTGCAGCTGGCTACAAAAATTATGTAACAATCGAATATTACTTATAGACCAATATTGCCATAAGCACCATGACACGGAGACTACTATAATAAGGATAAAAAATAAAGTTAGGCATCACCCTATTAAGTAACACCCCATAATTACTCATACTTAATATCAGCCAGCTTTAATTTAATACGTACATTATAAAGCTAAGCTTCACAAACCCTCTTATCACGAATATCTGCTAACAGAATATTTTTTTAGATAGCACTCTCACTCCTCTACGCTCTCTGTTACACTTCGTAAAACACAAATAAAAAACTAAAGAATATAAAAATGGACTCCACTCTCTTCTATCAAAAAACTTGCATCTCTAAATTATTATTCGCGTATAACCCGCTTTAATCTAACCGATGAAAAAAAACAACACCCACACTCATTCACAAAAAATTTCTCAGCAACTATGCAATACCGGCGAACTCGCCTGTAGCTGGTATCATGGTAACTGGCATCTGTTAAAAGAGCTGGATATTGTATCAACTTCTGCTGTTCACGAAAAAAGCATTATTAAGCTACTCGAAATAGCCTTAAAGGATTTAACACACCCCCGCATATTACTAACCGGTTCCACTGATGAAACTCTGGTACGAATAGTTAATAACACCTGTAAAACCCTTGGTTTAAATTTTGATTTAGTTGCTGTAGATATTTGCGCGACGCCACTAGCCTTTATGCAAAACTATGCAACTGACAAGCATATAAAATTAACCACCTGTTGCGCCGATATCCTTAATTTCGAAACTGAGCAAAAATTTGATATTGTTTTAACACACGCTTTTATGGGATACTTTGATAAAACTCAGCGCCCACTACTGATAAACAAATGGCGACACCTACTTAAAGATCAGGGAAGCATTCTTACCATTCAACGGATAAGACCAGCCGAAAGCCCAGAACGGGTTACATTCACAAAACAACAATCGATCCAGTTTATCAATGGCGCGATTGATGCAGCAAAAAAAACTCAGCACTTAAATAACCATAACAATATTGAAACTATAAAACAGGCAGCTAACGACTTTTCCAAAAACTTTGTCAGCTATGCAATTACATCCAGAAACGAATTACAAAAGCTTTTCACTCAGGCCGGCCTGTCTTTTGACTTTCTTGAATATCATAATTTACAAAAAAAAGGCAAGCTATCCGGACCCTCTGTACCATCAAATGCCGAATTCGCACATATAATAGCTAAAAAATCTGAGGTAAGAAATGACATCTAATAAATTGAACCCTAGCGCGGGCTTACTTAAACTCATCGAGGCAAACGCCCCTTACTGGAGCGCTGAAGCTGAAGTTATTCGTAACTACTGGGACTCGCCAATAAGAAGCATCAAAACAGATAACAAATGGCTAACCCATCAAATTTATAAAGAATACTGGAATGGAGTACACCCCTACCTCACGATGTTCAATGAACAATTACCACTAGCCAGTAACAACTCACAACGTTTAAACCTGATGGAACTTTCTGAAATTGTACATGAAGAAGTTGAACACTTTTCCATGTTTGCAGACCTGTGCATTGCACTTGATGGCAATGACTACTGCCTATCACCCGACGAACTTAAAGCCGCGGGAAACTGGCCTGAAAATGACGATTTAATGAATTTACGCAAACAGCATATTGCACAATCCCCCGAAATTGGGCCACGTGCAATGCGATTTACTGAAGGCGGTTATGTTGCTTTATTTACTGAAGGAATGAAGTTAGCCGGGCGTAATAAATTTGATAATGCAGTCTCTGAAGTTTGTAAAAAAATCTATGATGATGAATTCAACCATATGTTACTTGGCATTATTGAAACTGATGATGAGCAGCTTTCGGATGCTGACTGGAAAACGCTGGAAACATTCACAGTTGATCAAATGAAAAAGCGAATTGTTATGCGTAACGCACAATTCAGTAACCCGGTTAATGAAACCCGCATGAATGAATTAGTAAATGGTCAGGCTGAACCTGTTATTTTTGATTTTTCCTACGCAGCTCAGTTACTAACTACTGCGGCCGCATAACAACAAATGCAGGAAGACGCACGCCATTACGCCGCTTCAGTTTTACGTCATTTACAACAAACTGATTTAAAAGATTCTTTTTGTTGCTATGGCACAAAGGACAACATACTCATTGGTATTGGCAGAGCAGCAAGCCTGAATCCTGCTGATTCAAATTCACTTGATTTAGTATGGTCACAAATTAGTGATTTTATAACAGCGAATTCAAATGAATACATTTTTGGCTTCATTGGATTCGATCCTGCCAATCAGTTAAATAAAAATATCAAAAGCCATAAACAAAAAATTGATTTATTTGTGCCTGACACTGTAATTCGCTGCAACAAATCAGGTTGTAAACTTATTAAAGGAGACGTCAGCATTAATAACATTAAAGATTTGCGTCTCATAAAAAACCAGAAAAACATCCCTGCTCAGGATATTGATAATGAACAACTTAGAAAACAATACTCTAAATCAGTAAAAAAATTCATTAGCTTAATAGAAAAAGGATCTTTGGAAAGAGCTACTTTTGCGAGAAAAATACCTTCCCGCCTTACATTTGATCTTTGCGGAACATTTACTGCCAATCATAGTCAACATGCACTTGCCAGAAGCTTTTATTTTTCTAACTCGCAGATTGCATTTGCCGGTCAAAGCCCAGAGTTACTTGCCGAGGGAAACACCCGTTCTTTTTCAACACATAAGTTATCCGGCACTCAGGCGAAAAACAATTCGCATTCAATAGCCCGACAAGTTTCCAGTTTTCAATCCAACCAGAGAATCATTGCTGAACATCAATCAGCCATCGTATCGATAGAAAAATCACTTCTGGATTTAGGCACGGTAAACGCAACAAAATTTAAGGTTATGGAATTACCAACATTACTCCACGGCTGGAGTACCTTTGAAACCAGACCTAACGCAGGCACCAGCATTACAAACTGTCTACGCGCCATAACCCCATACGGAATCAACCCCCTGAAACAGGGATTTGAGCTACTGGCTCAACATGAAAGTTTTTGTCGTGGACCATACTACGGATTAGCCGGCTGCATTACACCGGATAGCGACTTCTCTTTTACTCAGGTATTGCGTAGCGCATTTCGTGATTCAAATGGCAGCTACCTGATGGCTGGTGCTGCGATAACAGCACAATCTACGGCTGAAATCGAAACCGCAGAAACATGCACAAAACTTTACGGAATTAAGGTATTTGAAAAAAAATACTGAAATTTAATTTTTAAGATAATCCGAATAATTTTTTTCATAATCATCCAGATTTTCCATTAACACTTTTTTGTATTGTTCTGTTAAATAGTCAATAGCTAATGCTTTATCTTTTTGAAAGTCATCCAGATTTTTTGCCGTAGATGCATACATAAAAGAATTAAAGCGCGCGGCTGAAAACAAAATAGATGTACTGACTTTACCATTTTTGTGTTTATCACATTGTTCGTTGGCTAACTTGATAAACTCGTCTGTGATTTGCCAGAATTCTTCGTCGCGGGTTTGTTTATTGGTTTTGCTCATGGGGGACCTGGTAAATATCTATGTTATTAAATCTCCCCCAGTCCCTCTTTTTCTAAGAGGGGAGCTATGCACTAAACCGAGTTAAATCTAAATTAATTTTTGCGTTAATTCACGTTAATCTTTTACTATAAAGACTAACCACCCGTGTACGACATAAACCGCAACACCTTCTCCGGGTTTTCATTAAACTCATGTTTCTCGGGTTTTAAGTCTATCGCGGTGCGAATTGCCTGCTCTAATTCTGCATCGGAAATACCAGCACGCAATAACGGACGTAATTCGAAATTATCCTCCTGCCCCAAGCAGGTATATATAGTACCATCAACCGACAAACGCACACGGTTACAGGTTTCACAAAAGTGTTGCGACAGTGGCGTAATAAAACCAATATTAATATCTGTGCCCTGCACATTCATATATCGTGCGGGGCCACCGCCGGGCATTACGCCGGGCACTAAATCAAAACTTTTTGACAGGCGTTTTTTTATATCCTGCAGGTTTACAAAACTGTCGGTGGCTTTGCGCCCCATATCACCCACCGGCATGGTTTCGATAAAGCGTAATGTGAAACCATGTTTAGCGCAAAACTCCACCATGCTTTCCACTTCATGGTCGTTAATGCCTTTCATTAAAACCATATTCACTTTTATCGGACTGAGGCCGGCTTCTTTTGCGGCCATTAAGCCGTTAATGACTTTTTCTAATTTACCGCCGGTTAACTCTTTAAATGTTGCTGCGTTTAAACTATCGAGGCTGACGTTAATGCGACTGATACCCGCGTCTTTTAATTCATCCGCATGTTTTGTCATGCGGGTGCAATTAGTACTGAGAGATAAATCATCTAAACCAGGTAGCGCGGATAAACGCTTAGCCAGCTCTGGCAGATTTTTTCTCACCAGTGGCTCACCGCCGGTTAAACGCACACGGCGTGTTCCCATTCTGGCAAATGCGCCAACCACTCTTTCTAGCTCATCGAATGTCAGCCACTCCTGCGGCTCATGAAAATCTTTGAAGTGTTTCGGCATGCAGTAGGTGCAGCGCAAATCGCAACGGTCAGTTACCGATATGCGCACATAGTCAATGCTTCGACCAAACTGGTCGATTAAAGCGGTTTGAGATGATACGGTTTCTGGCATGACCTAAAGTTCCTCGTGCATTTTTGCACATGAATCTGACCCGCTAAGTGCTGAATTGTTCAACCCATACTATATAGCTCTTATTGTGACTAAACATTGCTCATGGTCAATTCCCAGTCACCTGCCTCTCTATAATATAAGAAAAAACGTATATTCTCTACATTAGGCTCTGTGGGGTTATATGACCGTTGGTCGAGTTAATTATTTTTGAACCTGAATACCGCTTAAATAGCATAAATACAGCACTGACGTGAATTGCAAACAAAAACAATGATTTAGTTAATCTCATCCTGTTTATAAAAAGTGCAAAGTCAGGCACAGCAGGCTCTCATCTCTGTGGGTTAATACTTTCTATGCTATACCTGATGGCTCAGTGATAAGCCCTATTTTAGCTAAGTATTAATTTTAGTAATTGGCTATATAAGAATCTTATGATTAACTTAACAATCCTGATTAGCTTTATTGATATTGATCAATATAATCGCCCGACAGTTTAAAACAGGACCTTAGTATGACATCCAGTGTGATTCACGATGCAACCCGGCAACCCGCAGGCAGCATCGAAACCAAAAACACCACCTGTTATATGTGTGCATGTCGTTGTGGTATTCGCGTAACTTTACGTGACAACGAAGTACGGTATATACAGGGTAATCCGGAACACCCGCTTAACAAGGGCGTAATCTGTGCAAAAGGCGCATCCGGTATTATGAAACAGTACTCGCCTGCGCGCTTAACAAAGCCTTTAATGCGTAAGAAAGGCGCACTGCGAGGAGACGCGGATTTCGAAGAAATTTCCTGGGAAAAAGCCTTCGACATTATGGAAGATCGCCTGGCAAATATTCGTGCTACAGATCCTAAAAAGTTTACCTTAATTACCGGCCGCGACCAGATGCAGGCCCTCACCGGTATGTTCGCCAAGAACTACGGCACGCCCAACTACTCGGCGCACGGGGGCTTCTGCTCGGTGAATATGGCGGCGGGCATGATCTATTCTATCGGCGGTTCCTTCTGGGAATTCGGTGGTCCGGATTTAGAGCGCTCTAAATTATTCATTATGATTGGCACCGCGGAAGATCATCACTCGAATCCGATGAAAATTGCCCTGTCCAAATTCAAGCGTGACGGTGGTCGTTTTATTTCGATTAACCCGGTACGCACCGGCTACTCGGCAATTGCAGATGAGTGGGTTCCGATCAAGCCCGGCACCGACAACGCATTAATTTTAGCGATTGTGCGCGAGCTAATCGAAACCGGTTTATATGACCGCGAGTTCGTGCAGGACTACTCAAACGGCGGCCAGCTGGTTAACTGCGATGAGTCATCCGAGCAGCACGGCATGTTTTACCGCATGGATATTAATGATCCGGAAGAAGGTTGTTTCGATCACCAGAACCAGATGTGGTGGGATCGTCACACCAATAAAGCGGTGCGCACACACACCGAAGGCGCAGACCCTTTCCTGCTGGGTGAATTCACCATGGAAGACGGCACGCCGGTTAAGCCGTCATTCCAGCTATTAAAAGAGTCGGTTGAAGAATACACCCCGCAGTGGGCAGAAAACATCACTGGCATTCCGGCGGCAACCATCACTCGCCTGGCTCACGAAATGGGCATAGTGGCACGTGATGAGAAAATCGAATTACCGATTGCCTGGACTGACACCTGGGGTCGTGAACATTCATCTGTTACCGGCAACCCGGTTTCATTCCACGCCATGCGCGGTCTGGCGGCTCACTCAAATGGCTTCCAGAGCATTCGTGGCCTGTCGATCTTAATGTCTATTTTAGGCACGATTGACCGTCCCGGTGGCTTCCGTCATAAGGCACCTTTCCCGCGTCCGATTCCACCTTGCCCTAAAACCCCAACTGGCCCAGAAGGCGTTAAGCCAAACACGCCATTGGGTGGCATGCCATTAGGTTTTCCCGCATCACCGGATGATTTATTCCTCGATGATGACGGTGGCCCGGTACGTTTAGATAAAGGCTTCTCGTGGGAATTCCCATTATCGGCCCACGGCTTAATGCACAATGCGATCACCAACGCATGGCGCGGCGACCCGTACAAAATTGACACCATGATGATCTTTATGGCGAACATGGCGTGGAACTCGTCGATGAACACCAATGAAGTTCGCGATATGCTTAACGACAAAGATGAAGATGGTGAATACAAGATCCCATTCCTGATTGTCGCGGATGCATTCCATTCTGAAACCGTTGCGTTTGCAGATTTAGTTCTGCCGGATACAACGTACTTAGAACGTCACGATGTAATGTCGATGCTGGATCGCCCGATTTCTGAATTTGACGGCCCGGTTGATTCTGTACGTATTCCGGTTGTTCCACCTAAAGGCGATTGCAAACCCTTCCAGGAAGTATTAATTGAATTAGGCTCGCGCTTAAAGCTGCCGGTATTCGTTAATAAAGACGGCTCACGCAAATACCGCGACTACCCTGAATTTGTCACCAACTTTGAAACTGAGCCGGGTTCCGGCATTGGTTTCCTCGCCGGCTGGCGTGGTAAAGGTGGCGAGAAGTTTATGAAAGGTGAGCCGAACCCGAACCAGTGGGAAATGTACGAAAAGAACAACTGTGTGTATCAATACCACTTACCGGTTTCCTACCAGTACATGCGTAACTGGAACCAGGGTTACTTAACCTGGGCGCAGGATCATCGCTTAACCCGTTACGATGAACCGATTAATATTCATATTTATTCTGAGATTCTGCAAAAGTTCAGACTGGCCGCACAGGGTAAACGCCCGGGTCGCCAGCCGCCTGATCATTTGCGCAAACGCGTAGAGGAGCATTTCAACCCGCTGCCGTTTTACTCAGAAACCCTGGAAGGCCAGCTAACGGACAAGCAACGCTATCCGATTAATGCGCTGACCCAACGCCCGATGGCGATGTACCATTCATGGGATTCACAGAATGCCTGGTTACGCCAGATTCACGCGCACAACTATATGCACGTGCATCCATCATTAGGCGAGAAGCACGGCTTCGGCGATGGCGACTGGATTTATGTTGAATCGATGCACGGCAAGGTTCGCTGCATGGCACGTTTCTCAGAAGCAGTTGAGCCGGGCACCATCTGGACATGGAACGCGGTGGGTAAAGCCAAAGGCGCATGGAACCTCAGTGATGACGCTAACGAATCACAACAGGGCTTCCTGCTGAATCACCTGATTGCGGAAGAGCTACCTAAGAATGAATGTGGTGATCACATCTCTAACTCTGACCCGGTAACGGGACAGGCTGCCTGGTATGACGTGCGCGTGCGCGTTTACAAAGCAGAAGATGATGCGGACCACACTTTACCGCAATTTGAATCAATGAAAGTATTACCGGGCATGAGCATCCGCCGTAAATGGCAGGGCTTCTTCGCCGGTAAGTTTGACAAGAAGGGGTCTGAATAATGACTCAGTTAGCACTCATAATTGACCTGAATGTATGCGTGGGCTGTAGCGCCTGCGTAACCTCATGTAAAGAATGGAACACCTCGGGCCCGGCGGGCTTTATGTCGGATGACAACCCGTACCAGAAAGACCCCACCGGCACATTCTTTAACCGTGTACAAACCTATGAAGTAGGCGAATTTCCGAGCACTGAAACTGTTCACTTTCCAAAATCCTGCCTGCATTGCGAAGAGCCACCCTGCGTACCGGTTTGCCCGACCGGCGCCAGTTACAAGCGTGAACAGGACGGCATTGTTTTAGTGGATTACGACAAGTGTATCGGCTGTAAATATTGCTCATGGGCCTGCCCTTACGGCGCCCGTGAAATTGATGAGCACCAGAAGGTCATGAAAAAATGTACTTTATGTGTGGATCGTATTTATGACGAAACCCTGCCGGAAGCGGAACGTAAGCCGGCCTGTGTTTTAGCCTGCCCGACCAATGCGCGCCTGTTTGGCGATGTGCATGACTCGGAGTCAGAGGTGTCTGAAATGATTCGTGAAGACGGTGGTTATCAGCTGATGCCTGAATGGGGCACCAAGCCATCCAACCATTATTTACCGCGTCGTAAAAACAAAATTACGATTCATGAAGATGAGCTGGTACGTGTTGATAATCCGCTTAATAAAGAGCAGAAAGAACACCACAAACCGGTTGATGGTTCGGTACTTGACGATAACTCGTTTATCTAATGTTTTAGCCTGTCATTCCAGCCTGGCTGTAGCTGGAATGACAGGCAAAATATACTATTTTTAGTAGCCCTGTCTAAATATATTCAGGGTTCTATTTTAATTTTTATTAAGGAGAGAACGATGCATCCCGCATTTTCTGTCATATTTTTAACAACATTAATCGGCGCAGGTCAGGGCTTATTCCTGGCACTGTTCTCAACCCAGATTTACTCAGAAGTTGATCTGTTGCCCGGCGTGGGCGACACTCACTTTTATGGCATCGGCGCTGCGATTGCACTGGCACTTTTAATTGGCGGATTGATTTCATCGATCTTCCATTTGGGCCACCCGGAACGCGCATGGCGCTCAGCGGCACGCTGGAAAACTTCATGGTTATCACGCGAAGTTATTGCCCTGCCTACCGCAATGGCCGCAGTATTTGCCTACGGCATTATTCACCTGATGGGCCTTGACAGTGTGGCGTTCACCCACGGCTCTATCGAACTGAGCACCAGCCTGTTTGTTGGTATCTTTGGTGTGATTGCCATCTTCGCATTATTTATTTGCACCGCAATGATTTACGCCTGCATTAAATTTTTACAGGAATGGTCAAGCCCATTAACGGTTATCAATTACTTTTTATTTGGAACCGCTTCCGGCTTTACCCTCGCAACAGCATTAGCAAGTTACTTCCAATTACAGGAACAAACTTCGTTTCTTGGCGCATGGGCGATTGCATTAACCGTTATGGTATTTATTACCCGCTCTGCTTCGTTGTACAGAAATGCACGCATCAAACACAAATCAACCATTCAAACTGCGATTGGTGTTCGTCATAACAAAATCGAACAAAAAGCACAGGGTGCAATGGGCGGCTCGTTTAATACCCGTGAATATTTTCACGGTAAAACTGCGATGTTTTTAAAATCTATAAAAATAGTTTTTATGATTTTAGTTTTCCCAATTCCACTCATTCTGATGAGCACATCTATCAGCAATGGCAACACTGAAGTGCTGGTTGTGGCCTTTATTATTCAATACATTGGCCTGGTGGCTGAGCGCTGGTTTTTCTTTGCGCAGGCGAATCATCCGCAGAATATTTATTACCAGACGGTTTAATAAAAATTCAGCCTCGCCCTTATTAATGCGGCGAACCTCTAAAAACACAGCATTCATTTGAGTGCTGTGTTTTTTTTCGGGCTTAAATTGTGTATGATTCGTTACAATATAATCATGCACAACTTATCTAAAAATGAACAACAGTTCGTCATACCTGCGCAGGCAGGTAGCCAGTGTCTACCCCCCTAACGTCACTAGATTACCTGCCTGCGCAGAAATGACACATAAATTAAATAATACATAAAAGCCACAATTCAACACCTTAATATCAGGAAACATTATGCTAAAAAAATTAGCCATCGCTATATCATTACTTACCATCACATCACAGGCCAATGCCCGTGGCTTTGACATAAAGCTTGCCAGCGAAATGGCGGAGTTAACCTACTTAACCGAATCATCCACCTTTGGTTACGGCGGTGCAGATATTGGTTTTGGCATGTTATTTACCGAAGACAATGATTACCAGATAAATGCCAAACTGATGATCAGTGGCAACCCCGCAGGCAACAACAAATCTTTCCAGTTTGGTGTCGGCGGTAAATTAATGTTTGTAAAATTAGATGCGGCAAATGAAGACGTTGGTGCATTAGCACTTGCCGGCCAGGTACGTTACATCATTCCCTCATCAATGCCAGTTGCCTTTAGAGTTGGCGCAGCGTTTGCTCCCAGCATTACCTCATTCAGTGGTGCAGATGCTTATGGCGAATACGATATTGCAGTCGAAATAGAAGTCACACCCAGCGCACAGGCTTATTTAGGTTACCGAAAAATTCAATATGATTTTGAAGGCGGCGGTGATTTTGTATTAGATGATGGCGTGCATGTTGGCATTAAATTTGAGTTTTAAGGCCTTTTGTTTGATGGAGGGGAGCAGGATAAAATAGCCGCCCCCCTCTATTCCCCCCATCCAGCCCCGCCACCTAACACCTGCATTTCTACGAACTATGTCTCACTTTTTTTTCATTAGTCTCCGTACAATGTTTTCAGACGCTGTAAAACTAAAAATCAACGGTACTAAAAATGAATACACTAGACATTACGAAAAACCAGATGCTATCCGATATTCTAGAAGTAAAAGAACTTGCACACCCACAGGATGTTAATAGCCATATAAAGCAGGGCTGGAAATTAATCGACACTTATAAAGCCAGTGGCCTTCATGAAAAACAGGTGATTAAATACTGTGTAGGCTGGCCTAAAACGGCAGGTGTATTAAGCCCTTCAAAAACAACGCCACAACAAAAAATCATCAATCGAAAAAGCTTTATTTATTCGCTTTGATTGCACAGACTCATCGCTCGCTTATTCTGAACCTGCTTGTTAAGCCCGCTAATGACTCGTTCCCTCTGAGCGGGTAACTTTATTAAAAACATTATACTTACCCGATGGTTTTACCATCGGTATACGCTTTATTTCTTTTAGCGTTTTAGCATCATACACAATAACTTCGCCATCCATATCCCAAATACTTAATAAAGCATGCTCACCTGTTTTATCAAATTCGACATGAGCTGCAGTTTTTCCCGGGGATGGTTTTAAGGTTTTGACTATTTCTAAAGTTTCTTTATCGATAATATGTACAGCTTCTTTGTTTGGCCCAAAGAAAACATCTACCCAGGCATAGGGAGAATTTTCATGGCTGCGCATAAAAAATCCTGGCCCTAAAGTTTTAATACGTTTAATTGTTTTCCAGGTTTGCATATCAATAATACTCACCTCACCTTCTTTAAGGTTAGGTGTTGCCAGAATTGTTTTTCCTTTGTAGTTCCAGGTAATGCCTGACCCCATATGTGGCATGCCGGTTAAGTCCAGTGTGTGAATGGTGCGGCCTAAATCGAGATCTAACACACGGGCTTTTTTATCTCTTGAAGCGCCAATAATTAATTCATAAGATTGATTAAAAAAGAAATCATCGAGATAGACTTCAGTTTTTATTTTTCGTAGTGGAAACTTTTCTGGTTTATTATTATTGTTTGCATTCTCACCTGCACCTTGCCGGTAATCATGCATCCATTTACCAAAGCCCATGGGAGGGTTTTCTTCATATGAAATTTCCCAGACTTCCTTAATATCTTTTAGCGCTACTATAAAAGTATTGCGCGGCGCTGCATCATATACCGCACTCACTCTTGAGCTTTTACCCGCATCGTTTTTAACGGCAATGATTTTTAGCGGCGTTAAATCTTCTGCATCAAGTATAACAACCGTGTGTGGTAAATAGTTTCCGGCCAAAACATATTTACCATCACTGGACACCGCCACATTGCGCATATTAATTCCAGCACGAATTTCAGCGACCACTTCTAAATTATAAATGTCATATTTTGTTACCCAGCCATCACGTGATCCAAAGTAAACAAAGCGACCGTCCGGTGAATACTTTGGGCCACCATGCAATGCAAAGCGAGATTTAAAGCGATGAATCGGTTCAAATGTGTCGCCATTTAAAACGCTCACATGATGATCACCCAGCTCAACCACAAGAAATAAATTCATTGGGTCCGCATCCCAAACTGGAATTGCGGGAAGATTTAAAATATTATCGTGAACGATATGAGTTTTAATCATTTCACTTAAACCCCACACCGGTACTTGCGCTAATGGCGTATAAATATAATCAACCAGCGACTGTATTTCAGCGGCGTTTATTTTATCTTTATAACCCGGCATTTGCGTTGCAATTCGACCATCCGCAATCACAGCATTTGCTGATTTTTGTGGCAGGCGTTGCAGATTTTCCGGCAGCAGTGCCGGCCCCATCCGCCCTAACCGATCTTCACCATGACATTCAGCACAATGGCTTTTATAATTTTTTAATGTTTCTACCGATGGCTTAGCCTGTACTGCAGCTACAGAGCAGAACAATACAAAAATAAGCATTATATTTTGATAGCATTTATTTGCGTTGACATGCACGGATGCACTGATTTCGCGATTATATGGATATAAAGGAGCGTTCATTTGCGTTTTCTTTTTCTGTTGACTTTGCTTTTAATTTTAAACATAAATAATACTACCTAAACGACGCATCCAGACGCCCGTCATAAGGTCGATTTTCGAGACGTTGATTAGGTTCATCAACACCTATTTCCTCGTCGGTTAAATAACACGCCGGATCTTCCTGCCATGGATCCCCCGTTAACTGATAAGCCCTGACCCGCGTATTGCCTCCGCAGATCGCTTTATGCTTACAAGCTGCACAGCGACCTTTTAATGGTCGATGCTGTTGCTTCAATCCCGCCATTAACGGATCGGAAACATCCTGCCATATTTCAGAAAAAGCCCGCTGTTTTACATTGCCTAAATTATAATTCCACCAGAAGGTATCCGGATGCACATTCCCGAGATTATCAATATTTGATATATTTACACCGGAGGCATTACCTCCCCATTGTTCAAGTCGAGTTCTGAGTTCTTCCGATTTTTTAAGATATATTTCCGGCAGATTTTTTTTCACCCACTGCATTAAATAAATTCCATCCGCATCATTATTGCCCGTTACGAATTCTCTATCTTTTCCAGATTGAATAGCATCCCAGCAGGTGGAAAATAATAAATCCATGGCTTTGCGTGTCATTTGATGAAACACATCATCCTTACGATTTTTATTTCCCCTGCCTGCATAATTTAAATGTGAGAGATAAAACTTATCTATATTTCTGTCTTCCATTAAATTTAAAATATCAGGCAATTCGGCAACGGTATCCTGTGTCAGGGTAAAACGCATGCCGACTTTAATGGCATTGTCTTTACACAGTTCAATACCCCGCATTGACTCTTTAAATGCACCCTCACGACGACGAAATAAATCATGGGTCTTTTCCATTCCGTCAATACTAATACCCACATAGTCGTAACCGACTGAGGCAATCCTGTTTATATTTTCAGGCGTAATTAATGTACCATTGGTTGAAAGCCCGACATAAAATCCCATTTGTTTTGCACGTTTTGATATTTCATAAATATCTTTGCGCAGCAGGGGTTCACCACCGGATAAAATTAATACCGGCACCTTAAACTGTTTAAGATCATCCATCACCGTAAAAACCTGTTGCGTATTCAGCTCTCCTGCAAAATCTTTATCGGCGGATATAGAATAACAATGCTTACAGGTTAAATTACAGCGACGCACAAGATTCCAGATAACAACCGGACCCGGTGGTTTACGTGCGGGTAATATTGGCTCATCTGCTGCCAGAGTTTTCATGAACTGGGTTAATCTAAACATAATTCATCCTGTTAAATTCTTAATCCTGTTTTTTTAAGTATTCGGCTACTAAATAAAACCTGATGACAGATATTATCCTGCCCCAGTAACTTCGCTATTGACTGTACTTTTTCCAGCACTTCACCTTTTGATCTTCCATGCACCATCGCAAAAAGATTATAGGGCCACTGGGGTAAAAAACGTGGACGTTGATAGCAGTGGCTCACAAAATCCAGAGCACCAATTTTTTCACCCAACTGCATAATTTTAAATTCTGGCACATTCCATACGCTCATGCCATTAGCGGTAAAACCTAATTTATAATGATTAGGAACAATACCAGTACGGCGAATCACACCTGACTCGGTCATGTTTTTTATTCGTTGAATCACCTCTTTAACATCCATTCCAACTTCCTGCGCAACCACATGATACGGATTAAGTGTTAATGGCAATCCCTGCTGCGTTGCAGAAATTATTTTTCGATCAGCGCTATCAATAATTTCTGCTTCATCTTTATGTTTCATCGCAAGCATATTCACACCTTAAACTTAAGCCCCAGAAAAAATTCCTGCTGTTTAGGCATGTTATAAACCTTCAGCCCGGTTTTACTCTGTATTTTTTCGATTACTTCATCAACCTGTTCAGGTAACTCTGTGGCAATCACAAACCACATATTAAATTCATGCTCCCGTGCATAGTTATGTGCAACCTGTGGAAAGCTATTAACAATTTCAGCTACGTTTTCAAAGTTACAGTCATCAACCTTCATAGCAGCCAGTGTTAAACCGCCACCCATTTTTGCTGCATCATACATCGGACCAAAGCGACTTATTATGCCTGCAGCTTTCATTTTTTCTATGCGATGAATAATTTCTTCTGCGGGAATATCAAGACTTATCTGTAATTCACTCCACGGGTTTTCACTCACCGGAAAGCCACCCTGTAAATGATTAATTATTTTTTTATCGTGCTGGTGGAGTTTCACTAAACGGCAGCCTTTTCATTATGAATATAAAAAGCACCACGCTGCTTAAAACAACGACTACTGAATAACAGTTCATGGCGAACACCCTGAACATCACAACTTTTTATCATCAATTCAAGGTTACTCATGACATCGTCTTTATCCTGCCCATGAATCATGCAGAATAAATTATACGGCCAGTCCGGTAGATTACGCGGCCGTCGATAACTCAGGGTAACAAAATCAAACTGTCCAAAGCACTGACCCAGCATATCCACCTGTTGTTCGGGCACATCCCACACTACCATTGCATTTGATCTATAACCAAGTTTGCGATGCCGAACCACTAAACCAAAGCGTTTTATATCGCCTTTTTCCTGCATCAGTTTTATGTAATTAATGACCTCTTGTTCAGTGCATTGTATTTTCTCAGCAATAACGGCATAGGGGCGCGAAACAAATGGCAAGCCCTGTTGTAATACCGCAATTAACTGTCGCTCATTTATCATTATTTTTTTCAACCAGTTTTAAATTAAATCCCAGATCGATGTGATATTCCTTTTCCATCGGTAATGACATAATACGAATACCGGATGCCTCTTCCATTTCATTCAAAATATTTTCGAGTGAGCTCTGGTTTTCGGCGGTTAGAACAAACCACAGATTAAAATGATGTTCACGTTCATAGTTATGATTAACAGCCGGATATGAACTGATCAGATCAGCAATACTTTCAAGCCGGTTTTCAGGCACAGCCATTGCTGCCAATGTGCTAACACCTACCCGATGTGGGCGAAAAACCGCACCGACTCTGCTCAGTATTTTATTTTCATCCAGCTCATTAAGTAAATCCAGCACACACTGTTCGTCAACACCTAATCGATCTGCAATCTCTGCAAAGGGCGTGCAACTGAGTGGGAAATTATGCTGATACTCATTGAGTAAATTCTGCACAAGCTCTGTTTTAGCGTTTAAGTTATGTTCGCGTTTTATATTTACTGTCATGACATTTTCATTTCACTGAAATCAATAACCATTGAATTTAAAACTACAGTGATTAGTGAAACTGACATTGACTAAAGGCAAGTTATTCAATCATTGAATCTATATCCGCTTGATAACAGAGGTAAGTTATTGAATTCATTGAGATAGAGATGATTGATCTTGAATTGAGATAGATCAATTGCGCATTATTATGCTAACGTATCTTTTGTTATTGTCTTTATAAATACTCGATTGCCATACAGTGAAAAAGCAATACTCACTATGACAAACATTGCACTCATAATGGTTAAATTATAACCATCATTGGTAGCATATAATGCAATTGCGCAGGCAATAATAGCCGCCGTTGCCGCATGTGCAGCTCTGTGTCTTTTTGCATAAACAGACGTCAGATAGCCGCCACTGAACATAATAAAAAATATACCTGCAAATATAAACACATAATAAAACCCCTGCCGGATAGATTTAATAGCAGGATAACTTTGCATCAGAATATTATATCCAATATCGATAAATAAAAATAACAGCTCAAATAGCAGACCTAAGAACAACATAGATCCAACACCTATAATTAATGCTTTAATATTTATCACGGTTCGTTACAAGCCTGTTTTATGCGCCCGGTTAGTAAAGAAAATCCCACTGGGCTTATCAAGCTTTAAACTTTTAACTACTTCAAATGTTCGCGTATCAACAACATCAACCCGATCTTCATCTCTAACCGACATCCAGACCTGCTCGCCACGCGGACTAAACTCCATATGCAAAACGGCCTTTCCAGGCTTTAATGTTTTAATCACTTGCAAACTCTCCGTATCGATTACCTGAATAGTATCATTTTTCGGGTGCGCAAAATTAACCCACATTTGGCGATGATCAGGTCGCGACATAACAAATATTGGCTGTCCGTATACAGCAATAGATTTAATCTGTTTCCAGTTTTTATCCATCACTAACACTTCATGCTGCCCAACCGCAGGAAACAGCATTTTATCACCAGCCATCGCCCAGCCTTCCAGATGCGGCATTTTATATACGGGTAACTTTTCCTTGCCCTTGCCGTAGTGATCCATTATTCGTGTTACGCCATTTTCAGGGTGCCATAAATCCAGCAAAGCTAAACCATCCTCTCCAAATAGTCCCGCAATATAATAACGCCCATCCGGGGTAATTAAACCGTCATAGGGCAGTAGACCAACATTTTTATATTTAGTCACAACGGGCTTGTTAACATCTTTCATATCAACAACCCAGATTTCACCCGCATCATATAAACCAAATACAAATAACTGTCCGGGCGCATCCACCAGCCCGACTGTTTTAGAGAGCTTACCTTCTGTATAATTCGCAGGAATATTTGCCACCAACTCAAGTGTTTCACTATTAAAAATTTTCACGCCACCAGGCTTGTAATTGGAAACGGCAATAAGCTTTCCATCCTGCGAAATTGCACCACCAATACTATTGCCGGATTGCATAATACGTTTAACAATTTTCTGCTCAAGCAAATCTATCTTTGTTAATCCTCCATCTCTGCCGAATACAAATCCATAACGCGCATCACGCGAATACACAATTGAAGCATGCGACAAATCGCCCAGACCTTCAATTTTTGCAAGTGAGCTATTATGTGTATGTTCAACCAGTTGCACCCGGCCGATTGCGCGCTCAATAATTAAGCCTAAATCACCGGTGCCCCGTAAATCATGATTTGCACAGGATGACAATTGTAATAAAAATAGTATCAATAATAATTTTTTCATAAATTTTATAATATTCTTAGTTCACTTTACTATTACGTAACAAGTTTATAATCACTGTAATATCATTTTCTGTTAACAATGATTTCCAGGCTGGCATTGGCGTTCCCGCACGGCCTTCACTAATCGTAACAAATAAAAGTTCATCCGATTTATCCCGTAACGATTTAGCCTGCAATGATGGCCCAAGCCCGCCGTTTAATGTCATGCCATGGCATGATCCACAGTCGTGCTTAATTAAATGCTGTAGCTCCAGAATGCGCGCAGCAGAAACATCTGCGCGCACAATAAATGCAACAAACATCAACACAAGAAAACTAAGCATCTGCAATAAACTGCGTGTTCTCTGCATCACATTCATCCATCATATTTAATTCTTGCGGATTAAACCAGTCTAACTTCTCTGCGAAGTTAACGACATTACCAATAATAATTAATGCGGGTGACTTAACTGACATTTCAAGCACATCTGATGGCAGTTTTTTCAGGTTAGAGAGGCATCGACGCTGAACTGATTTAGTACCATTTTCTACTGCAGCTGCAGGCGTATTCGCCGCTAAACCCGCGGCAATTAATTTTTCACTTAATATAGGCAAGCTCGCTAAACCCATATAAAAAACCAGCGTAGTATCTTTGTCGGCCAGACTCTTCCAGTTTAAATCCAGCGGTATATCCGCACGGCAATGCCCGGTAATCAACCTGACACTTGATGCCACTCCCCGATGCGTTAACGGAATTCCCGCATACGCACTGCAGGCAGATGCGGCGGTAATGCCTGGTACATATTCAAATTCAATATTGTGATTAATTAGAAATTCGGCCTCTTCACTACCTCTACCAAATACAAAGGGGTCGCCGCCTTTCAAACGCACAACTTTATGGCCTTTTTTGGCAAGACTGACTAACAACTGATTAATTTCATCCTGATTCATGTGGTGCTTACCGGACACTTTCCCCACATATATTTTTTTAACACCTTGCGGAATAATGCTTTGTATTTCATCTGATACCAGACGATCATATACAATCACATCCGCCTGCGTAATTAATCTGTGAGCTTTCATGGTCAACAGCTCCGGATCACCCGGGCCTGCACCCACTAATGAAATTTTACTTTTAGAATTTAACATTAATGCTACCTGTCATTTCTGGATGAGGCCCACAGCGATAGGGAAATTCACCAGGTTTTTCAAATTTACGCTGATAAGATTCATCCGGAAAAATATAGTCTGGCTCTACTTCTTTAAGCTGTTTAAACCAGACACTATGATACTGACGCTTTTCTTTATTTATCCAGCGCACGGTTGTTCCAGGTTTAATATTTATGTGCGCTGGATTAAATTTATATTTTATTATTTCCACCGTGACAATATTATTGCCTGACGAGTTGTCAGTTACCTGCGCTTCACTTGCATGTAAATATATTGGAAACACAAATACTATTACCGCTATCAACACTAAAGTAAAAACGTATTGCAATGCATAAATTGTATATTTCATGTTATACCTCGTTCAGGTTTCACTACGTCATTAAAACGCCAGGCCCTAACATAAAGAGCTTATAATTTTTCAGTTTGATATTTTTGTTACATTTATCTCTGCCGTTGGATTATCAAAGCCTAACTTATAACCAATAGATACATGATGATAACGCGCGACGGTATAGTCATCATGTATTGCAAAGCCAAAGTTATAAACGGTATTTGTATCAAAATTAATATCACCCGACATATTCGAATTAAGTTTATGAATCATTTCAACCGTCCAGGTTCCATTATTTAAACTCGCGGTAAATTCGGTTTGCTGACCATCATTCGCTACACGCTCACTAAGCACATGACCATTTTCAGATGTTTTTTGTCCAGCCTTGTAGCGAACAATATCCATATAGTGGCCCGCATCAAATTCAGATTTTATGTCTGCTGCATCTTTTAGCTTGTCCCAGCCACCCAGTGCTTTTCCACCGCGCCCTTTAAGTTCAAGCTTAGTGCGGCTTTCTGCCAGATATTTAGTGACACCATTCGCCGCATGCTTAAGTGCTACACCCTCTATAGCTGACGGCTCAGGTTCGAAAGGCATACTGCGTAAATCTGCATGGCAAGTTCCCCAGCAACCGGCTCTGTCTGCATACTCAACTTCATCAGTCGCAAACATAACGGCTAGCTTAATTTTATTATCAGGGTCCATCTTTCCACCTTCAACAAAGGGAGCAGGAGTGTGTTTAGCATCTGCCCATGAAAATTTCATATACAGGTTTTGCGCATCATATGCAGACTGAACTTTCACCTTAATACTGCCACGCTTACCTGGAATGAGTGTGGGCTCCATACCGTGTTTTCTGTCCTTGCCCACTTTCATTTCTTTTTCACCCGATACAATTTTCTGCCCTATATCCGCCAACTCATCTTCATGACAATCAAAGCAACGGTCACCAGATTTAAAGGCTCTTTTGCCACCATGTTGACGCCCCAGCACCCATTCAACTGATGACTGTCCGGGATAAAACACAACCACATCTCTGGCTGCAACTTCACTCCAGTTAATACGACTGTTGTCAGTGTTTGTGTTTATAGTTTGTGGAGTTTTTATTTCAGCGTTTGGTTCATCATTAGTTGAAACAACCGCTTCGTTAACTATTTTCTCATCAACTATTATCTCAGCGGCGGGTTCGTCTTTATTCATTACCACTTCAGCATTGCTATTTGTTTTTGTTAACGCATTTGTTTTTTGTTGTTCCATAAAGGCCAGCCATTGTGAGGGCATGGGTTTTATAAACGCTGGGTTCGGTGCTTCCAGCGCATCCACCGCCTCTTCTTCTAACTGATCATGCACATGCTTATGTGCAATTCCTTTATGGCAATCAATGCAGGTATTACCCGCCTGCATTGCATTAATATGTTGCTTTCTTGCTCGTGTCTTTTGTGTTTCTGGATTCATTGTTGCAAAGTCATGGCAGTTACGACACTCACGTGAATCAGTTTCTTTCATTGTGCGCCAGACATTCTGTGCCAGATGCAGACGTTTATTATCAAATTTTTCTGGTGTATCAATCGTGCCTAATACTTTGTGTAACACTTCATTACTTGCCTGAATTTTTCGCACAACTTTGTGCACCCATGGCCTGGGGACATGACAGTCAGAACAGGTCGCTCGCACCCCGGCTCTATTGGTATAGTGAATGGTTTTGTTGTATTCCTGAAAAACATTTTCTTCCATTTCATGGCAGGACACACAAAACTCCAGTGTATTAGTGGCCTCCATTGCGGTATTAAAACCGCCCCAGAAAATCACCCCGACAATCATAAAAAATAGTGCAACACCAACGCTAGTTCCAAAAATTATCTGTCTTGATAGCAGCTTACTGTAAAGGTTAATCATGTTAATATCCGTCAGAAAAATTAAAGTTAATTACTTTAAACGGGCGGGTTATTCCCCACCCGTTTAACCTCCTCTCTAGGTCACATGATTCACACGGTTGTAAACATTGAATTTACCTGTTGGTGCAAAGAAGCCTTTAATCGTAGCTTTCTTCTTCAAAGTTTTCGCATCAAAGATTACAATTTCACCATTGGCTTTAAGTGAATCGGAACGGTTCCAGATTGAAACCCAAACTTCTGAACCATCGGCATTAAATTCAAAATGTACCGCCGCATAACCTTTCTTATCCGTCAGGCGAATGGTTTTAACAATCTCACGGGTTTCTTTATCAATAACCTGTACAGATTGCTGAATTTCAGCTTCGGGTGTTTTAGTCTGGTCAGCCCAAACATATTTTGAGTTAGGATGGGTACGCAAAAATACGCCAGGGCCATCGGTTTCCACGGTATAACATTCTTTCCAGGCAGCTTTTTTATTGCCCTTCGGATCATTTCCCCACACCGTTACTAAGCCTGTTCCTAAGTGTGTTGTGCCACTCACGTTGCCACACTCTTTATCTTTCCAGTTTGCACCGGGGCCAGGGTGTGGAAGTTTATCCACATCTATCATCGCTTCGAGTTTGCGCTCTTTGGTATCGATGATAACCATTTTGTTTGACGCGTTTGCGGCAATTTGAAAGTAACGTCCTGTCGGATCAAAAAAGCCATCATGCAAATACTTGGCAGAATCAATTTTATCAATTCGAAGATTATCTATATCCGAATAATCCACCTGCCACATCTGTCCCAGCTCTTTCATTGAAACCATCCAGGTAGGCGCCATTGGTGTGTCATACACAGCTGCGACTCGTGACTCTTCAACATACTCACCGTCAACATTCACGCCACGCGATGAAACCACTTTAACCGGCTCCATTGTTTTGGCATCTAAAATAACGAAATGTGGTGGCCAGTAAACACCGCCGATAACATATTTGCCATCGCCGGAAACCGCAACATCACGTGCATCATAACCAACCTGCACCGATGCAACTTTCATCTTGTCAGGGGTCTGCCATAAATCAACTTTAGTCATTAATCCATCGCGGCCCATGATGTACCAGAAACGCCCTGGATCTTTTGCATGTAATGTTTGATGATGCTCTACAGTTTTTAATACATGCACTGCATAACCGGTATCAATGTGGGTAACAATTTCATGTTTATCACCATCAACAATCGCAATTTTTCCTGCATCACGTTCTATAACCAGAAAGAAATTCTGCCAGTTACGACTATGTTTGGGTTTGGCAGGATAATCTTTTGGCTGGACAAAAACTTTATGCCTTTCTTTCATTAATGCCAGTGACATTTCTGGCGGTTTGGGTGGATCTATTTGAATATAGGTCGCAAGCAAACTTATTTCTTTTTTCGACATAATGTCATCGAAATTATTCATGCCTCCTTCAGTGCCTAATGTAATGATTTTTTCAAGTCGCTTCTGGCCTTTCTTCATGGTGTTTTTAGGCTCCAGGTTTTTACCTGTTGCACCTTTTCTTAAAACACCATGACAACCCGCGCAGCGTTGAAAATAAAGTGAATTGGCTTTTTCAAAATCCGCCTCACTCATCGTTGGTTGTTTAGTTTTAGCAAAGCTTATGGCAGGAATAACAGCTGTCGCCGTTATTGCTAAAAAGCTTGCGGTGATTAATTTTGATACCATTTTCTTCTGCATTTCACTTCTCTCCAACTAGATAAAAAGATTGTTATGCCGATGATATTAGTGGGGGCTAACTCCAGTTATCGTTATAGCGATTACCGGATTACATATTCAGCGGTATGTAAATACTTTAATGCTGTAGTTCAAATATCGCCCGGTGATTAGCGCGTATTGTTTGAATTACCACTTTAGTGATATAGAGTAAAATCCAAACTCGCATGCTCAACCTTGACTTTCATCAAGCTGAAAAACAATATTTTAGTTTATTAGGTTATATTGATGCATGACAATTCTGGGTTGTAGAGAACTGACGGTATTTTTAATATCACAAAATAATTTTTTAGCAGCTGGGTGCAACGCCACTTACTTAAGACATATCTGAAATGACGCTATCGATAAGGTCTACCTGTAGGTGTTAGCTGTAGGTGTTAGCTGTAGGTGTTAGCTGTAGGTGTTAGCTGTAGGAATTAGCTTTAGCTGACGATATTTTTGCTATTTCTGGCGGGGCATTCAAACAGGCAAACAAAGTTAAAATAACAGCATTTAATTGACATAAGGCAGACTAGCCAGCACAGATGTGGCTATAATTTCTTTAAAGACAAAACAATCTGGGCTTTACGACTTAACCCACGTGCTTACACTCTTTTAGATAAGGCGTATATTTTTGATCTGTACCATTAATATGAGTGACCAACCAGGTTTTTAAATATACCGCGACATCTTCTATGGTGCGCGTTCTATCAATTCGATAATCATTTATGTAGCTACTCACCTGTAAAATCATTTCATCATGTTGTTTTTTATGCTCTTCGAAATCAGGGTAGTTACATTTTCGCATCATTTCTTCTTCTCTACAAAAATGATATTTTGTGTAGTCAACCAGCTGATTTAATACCTGCTCAACAATTTCCTCATCGGTTTTATAGTGAGCCGCCGCCTGCAACTGGTTTATCATGCCCAGTAATTTTTTGTGATCATCATCGATGGTATCAACGCCAACGCTATATGAATCTTTCCATTCAACAAAACGCGTTGCTACAATTCGATCATGTATTATCGGAATAATGGCGAGAACAACAATAAGGATCCAGGGGAGCGGATGAGTAAAGCCCAACATAAATCCGAGCACAATCATTACCAGCAGGCTTAATATCAATAACGACAGAATAAGCATGCTAATACCTTTAGTCACTGCCGACATACTGTATCTCCTCATACGTCCAGATTAATTTAAGAGACTAACGAAAATATTCTGTTCTGCAACTGATATAAGTCAATTTTCATACATACTGTAAAACTATATGCAACTAACATCCAAATGCCATTAATCGCTTATAAAAAATTTCATCCATAAACTCTAATTGCGTGAATGTGACTCGAGATAATAAATTAATATGAGAATAATTCAAATGCATTCGAGGGAGTACGCTAGTGTTAATTGATATTAATAAGAAAGCCATGTGTGCGCAAAGACACAAGCTCGCTTCAAGCGAGCGCCAAACCGCTCTCATATTTCCACAGGTAGACGCGTCATGAACTTACTATACTATAGACAGTCTATTTTAGTTCCACTGCTTGCAGTCAAATTACCATAAATGAGTATCAATGAGACCGTTAAACAAAACTAACTCTCGGCATCATCATCTCGACACAGGCATAATCCAATTGTCATTACTGGTAATAATAACGATATTCCTGATTATCTCAGGTTGTAGCAACCATCATCACTCTACGTCTGCAGAACGAAAACTAATTAAACGCTCATCACAGAATCCCCCACAATGGATTTCCCAGCTGCCGTCCAACAAAAATTATTTTTATGCTCTGGGAATTAGTACAGATGCAAGCTCTATTCAGCAGGGCCGACAGTTTGCCGCTAAAAATGCTATTGTGGAAGTGAGCAATTATCTGGGTTTAAAAGCCAGCGGCAGCTTTGAGATACAGCGCACGGCACTCACAACGCGTATACTTGAAGATATTTCGACAACAACCTCCGCAAATCTAAAACGCTCGCGCTTAACGCAAATGTATTATGAACAATTTCGCTATCATGATAATGACGAAAGCGCACAGGTTTTTGATGTCTATATCTTATTACGCATCCCAATGTCAGATTTGCAACGGGAACAGAAAAAACAAATTCAAATAAAAAATAAAATACTGCTTGAAGTTCAGGCGATTAACCACGAAGCTCAAAACCATTTAAGTGCAGGAAATTTCCCGCTAGCCTGGCACAAATGGGTGCTAGCCCTACGTTTACTCGATGAAGAAACCAGTGACAAGGTTGCTACTCTAAAAATATACAAAGCACTTTTAACTGCTGTTGAAGGAATTAGCCTATCCGTAAATTCTTTACCTAATTCATCAACGACACAGTTAAAAATTCGTGCCGTTTATTCTAGTAAAAATTCTGAAACCCCATTAAAAGACCTACCTTTGCATTTACGTTTTACCAATATAAACCAGGCAGAACAAGTTAGAAAAACGAACTCATCTGGACAGTTACAACAAAGCTTATCTTCCGCAACCGGAAAAAACCTGCAGATTCGACTAATGATGTCACCGTATGCAATTGACATGCAAAACCTGTCCGCAGAAACAACTCAAAAAATCACATTTTTAAATTCAATGCTCGAAAAAAAACTGGCTCAGTACGGCGACTCACCAACCCAGCACACCACTACAAATAATCTGAGAGAACAATCATCAACTATACAAAACCTAAAAACAGGCACGGCAGACACTAAAATCAAACCTCTCATCAATATTGATATAAATGTAGACAACCCCTATGTGTTGCTTAATAACCAACAATACTATCCTGTAACCTTGAAAGTTGATATTAAGGCAACACAGAAAAACAGTATGAAGCGCCTGCCATTAAATCTTGTAGTAGTTCTAGATAAAAGCGGTTCAATGAATTCAGATCAAAAACTTTATCAGGCAAAGAAAGCCACTCGATTTTTAATTGATCATCTGACCACGCAAGACTATCTTGCCATCATTGCCTACAGCTCAGATGTGGAAACTATTATTCCATCTGAACTAGTGTCATCAAAAACCTTAATAAAACATCACCTCAGTGAAATTGAAGCAGGTGGAATGACAAATCTAAGCGGTGGCTTATTTGAAGGTTACGCTGAGGTAAAAAAACATTTCGATAAAAATAGTACTAATCGAATTTTACTGTTATCCGATGGCATTGCAAATCATGGTATCACCGATACCAATAAACTTATACCCTATATTAAACAATACAACCTTGAGAACATAAGTGTAAGCGCACTGGGAGTCGGGCAAGATTATAATGATGAGCTGATGATTAAAATTGCTGAGAACAGCCGAGGGAATTATTATTATATAAAAAATTCAGAAGATATCCCGGGTATATTTTCTCAGGAATTAACTCAACTCATTAATCTTGCTATTCAAAACACACGGGTAACAGTGCAACTCGCTGAAGGTGTAAAAATAATAAACACATTTGGCCACACATACACACTATCATCGAAAAACAAACTTGAATTCAGACTTGGCGATTTAAATTTCGATGAGCGCGGTATGTTACTGCTGGAACTCAGCGTACCCACTGACACACAAAAGAGCAAAGCGGTTGCAATAATTGCAGTCGATTATACTAATGTAAGCACACAAAAAAACATAAGCTACGCAAAACCTCTGTCAGTGAGCTTCACCCGGAACACTAAATTGTATAAGCAGTCATTTAATACAGATGTCGAAAAATACATAATATTAACTCGCTCAATAGAAAAGCTTGAAAAAGTACTGGAGAGTCTTGATCATGGGCTTTTTGAGCAGGCCATTAGAAACATTCGAAAAACCTATGCTTCAATAGAAGCCTATGCACGCGGCTCGGAAGATGCTGATTTTTTACAGCGTTTAAAATTATTAAAACATTTTGAGGCAGAAGCTATAAGACTAAAAGAAACAGGCGAGCTTCATAATCACGACCAGGAAAGTAAAAAAAATCTTGGCTATAAACTTTATCTTGAAAAACACTCACATCGAAAAATTGATCACCCACTGCATATTGAAGATGAATAATGATTTTTCAAATAAACATAATCATATACATACATTATTTTTTCAAACCAAAAACACCTTTAATTACACTCATGCTTTCTAGGCATTCTTGTTTAATAAAAATAATCTCCATTAAACATTTCTCCAATTAAAATATTTTACCTGCAACTTTAATTCCAAATCTATCTGTATCTTAAGACTGTGATCATGGTCACTTATAAATCACAAATTAGGTGCTTTAGGTTACATAGCAAAAATTAACATTTGTTTATATTTCCCTGCGTCAAACATAATTCGAGTGTTTGATATTGAGCGCCTGATTGTGCGGTAAAAATCTAAGGTGAAAAATGAAGGATAAAAATAAAGGGGATTAATATGAAAAGACGTGATTTTTTAGGGCTGGGTACCGCCGGGCTTGCCAGTGCAATTGCTGGCACCAGCGGACTTATCGCCTGGTCTGGTAGAGCAGCCGCCGCGACGGTCAGTAAAACATTTTACATTACTGACGGGCGAATGACTCAAATTGACGGTACCGATGTTTACTTTCGTGGATATAGCAGTGATAGCGCTTCTCTGAATATTCCCGGGGAACCAATGATCGTAATGGAAGGGGATACGGTAGAGATAACACTGATAAACACACTCAACACCGACCACAATTTTATTATTGATGGTATGGCAAACAGTGGAACGGTTAGCGCAGGGCAAACGAAAACATTCAGTTTTACTGCGGGTAACCCGGGCACTTACATGTTCTATGACAATATGAACAGCAACTATAACCAGCTACTTGGTTTACACGGCGCCTTTGCGGTAATGCCGGTGAATAGCACCAACGAACTTTATGCGGGCAGCCGTACGTTTGTAAAACAACAGTTCTGGTTATTTCATGATTTCGACCCGGCATGGAATGAGCGCTTAAGTCAGGGACTGGCACCCAATACAACCTATACACCCCGTTATTTTACTGTTAACGGATTAAGCGGCCGACCACCCGGCGCACCGGGCAGCAAAGACCCTTCACTCGACAGCATGATTGCCCCCGGAATTGCACTGCATGGCAGCATAGGTGACCGCACACTAGTGCGCATTTTAAATGCCGGCAAAGCTGACCAATCGGTACATGTTCATGGTAACCATATGGAATGGTTATCGGAAAATGGAAAAATTCGTCCCGATGTCTGGGAAAAAGATATTTTATATTTAGATAAAAATCGCGGCATCCTTGATGTAGTTTACCCCTTTGATGTTCCACCGGATGCATGGCCACCGGTAACAACGGGAGAATACCCGATGCACCTCCACTCAGAAATGTCGCAGACAGCAGCTGGTGGTTTTTATTTATTCGGTGCAGTTACCGATATCTTTTTTGAGTAAGGATGAAATATGAAATTTAATAACAAAAACAATCTTCAGCGTCCTGTTTATATGATGAGCGGAACGACAGCAGGCGGTGGCGGAACAAGTGCGTGTTATATCTACGATGATAATCAAACACCTAATGACACACTCGTTACACCGGATATTACCTTCAGCCGTATTGTGGATATGAATATACCGGTCACCATGGATGATGGTAATCGCGTCACCATGTGGGGGTTTGCCGATAACAGCAACAGCCAAAATGCAGCAGCGACTTTTCCTTCTGCGGCGATACGGGTAACCCAGGGTCAAATTGTACATACCGAGCTGACCGTACAAAATGGCTGGGCACACACCATACATCATCACGGCATTGAGCCGGCAACAGAAAGTGACGGTGTCGGGCATATCAGTTTTGATATTCGCGGTAACACCTTCACGTATCAATGGCGCCCAATGCACGCAGGGACTTATTTTTATCACTGTCATGTCAATACCGTTTTACATGCGGAGATGGGTATGTATGGCGCACTGATTGTTGATCCGCCAGAAGGCCCGGGCACTTTATTTGAAAATGGCCCGACCTATGATGTGGAAGCCTTCTGGGTGGTTGATGAAATCGATTCCGCCTGGCACACCCTGCGCTGGGATGCGGGCACCTGCGGTGAGGATGTCGGATTAAATGATCTTAATCCGGATTACTTTGTGATTACCGGCGTAGATGGTAGCGGCACTTCTGCCTATGCATCCGCAGCCATTTCACCCACGGTAAGAGTCGGTGAGAAATTACTGGCCCGATATGTTTGTGCCGGCTATCACCCGCAAAAAATAAATTTTGGCGGCCTGGTTGGCACAGTACACATGTCTGATGGACGCCCTTTACCTAATGCCATTCAGGTAACTGAATTAAGGGCACACTCAGCCGAACGTTTTGATGTGATTTTTGAGCCCACTGAACTCGGCGAATATATTGTAACCACCGATATTATTCACTGGGTTTCCGGTGAGATACTGGGCACAACCCATGCAAAAATTACTGTAGTGGCTTAAACCACTTAAAAGAAGCTGTTTAAAAAACACTGGCGTACTACATAGAAAATAACTCTGTGTGTAATGCGCCAGTGTTTTTTATTTAAATATTTTATTTGAGACCTTTGCACGAGCGCAGATAAGTTTTAAAAAATGTTAAACATCGTCATTCCGGTATGCTTTTGAGCCGGAATCCAGTGACTTTCGGTTAATAAAGTCACTGGATTCCAGCTAGAGGCATGCTGGAATGACGAAGTTAGTTTGGTTTTAAACCATTTTGCACTCGTGCAAAGGTCTCTATTTAATTACTCAAACTCACCCGCTGCCTGTAAATCTGCATGATAAGAAGAACGCACCATCGGCGCACTGGCCACCTGCTCGAAACCCATTTCTTCTGCAAGCACCTTATATTCTTCAAACTCATCCGGGGTGACAAACTTTTTAACCGGCAGGTGATGCACTGTTGGCTGAAGATATTGACCGAGAGTTAACATCGTTACGCCGTGTACGCGTAAATCTTTTAACACTTCCAGTACTTCTGATTTTTCTTCACCCAGCCCCAGCATTAAACCTGATTTTGTTGGCACATCCTTACAGGCTTCACCAAATGATTTTAATAAATCTAATGACCCCTGGTAATCTGCGCCGGGCCGACACTCTTTATATAAACGCGGCACCGTTTCCAGGTTATGATTAAATACATCCGGTGGTGAACCTTTTAAAATATCCATGGCGATATCTACTCGCCCACGAAAATCCGGCACTAATGTTTCAATTTTTATACTGGGTGTTTGGGCGCGGGTTTTTTCTATGCACGCAACAAAATGTGCAGCACCGCCATCACGTAAATCATCTCTATCTACAGATGTAATTACTACATATTTTAATTGCATGGCCTGAATAGTGTCAGCCATGTTTTGTGGCTCGTCGACATCCAGCGCTAAAGGCCGGCCATGACCAACATCGCAGAACGGACAGCGGCGCGTACAGATTTCACCCATAATCATAAAGGTTGCAGTGCCGTGACCAAAGCACTCACCTAAATTCGGGCAGGAGGCTTCTTCACAAACCGTAAATAATTTTTGTTCGCGCAGTATTTTTTTCAGGCGTTTTACATTCGGATGGGTTGGCGCTTTGGCACGAATCCATTCCGGCTTGCGCGGCATCTTTTCGGTTTTTTCGATTTTAACCGGAATGCGTGCCACTTTTTCAGCACCGGTTTGTTTAACGCCTGCAACGACTTTATTTTTACTCATGACTCTTTATTCACTGGTTAACTTTTCTTTAGTTTATTTTTCGGTCTATTTTTACTTTATTCATCAGCCTGCTTTTCGCTGATATTTACAATGTTTAACTGCATGCATAACTCACTCATCAATTTCCATGTCGCCTGCTGCATGCCCATATTCACACCGAGTTTTTTTAAACTGGTGACCTGCATGCCGGCATAACCGCAGGGGTTGATTCTATCAAAGTCTGCAAGATCCATATCCACATTCAAACTAAGCCCATGATAACAACCGCCCTGCTTTACTCTTAAACCCAGCGCAGCTATTTTTTCGCCCTGCACATAAACACCCGGCGCTTTCGGGTCAGCCGTCGCGTCAACACCTGCTTTCGCTAAAAATTTAATCACCGTTTTTTCCAGTGCTGTAACTAACTGGCGCACACCCATGCCTTTGCGTTTTACATCAATCAATACATAAGCAATTAATTGCCCCGGGGCGTGATAAGTCACCTGTCCGCCACGGTCGGATTGCACCACTGGAATATTTTCAGGATTTAATAAATGCTCGGGCTTACTATTGGTGCCTAAAGTAAAAACCGGCGGATGTTGTAATAGCCAGATTTCATCTGCTGTGTTTGTATCACGTTCGGCATTAAATTGTTGCATTTGGGTTTGTGTCTCGGCGTAATCTTTTACACCGAGATAGCGGATGATGGCGAACTGCCCCAGATTTCTGGACATATTGATTACAAAGAAAAAGAAAACGCGAACAACGCAAATAAACGCAAATAAACGCGGAAATACTTTTTTTGAATGTCTGCGACATTCAAAAAAAAGCTTTTCATTTGCGAATATTTGCGTTCATTTGCGTTGACGTGCATGGATGCACTAATTTCGCGGCTATATGGATATATTTGAGCGATCATTTGCATTTTCTTTACGCCTTTAATTTTTTAAAGGCAATACAAAACATGATCGCACGCAGTAAGTTCAACGTATAACTTATCCAGATGATCTTTACTGTGAGCGGTAAACGTTATTGTAATGCTAGTGAATTTACCGTTACTGCTTTGATTAAACTTAACCGCACCTTCCGGTAAATCGTCGACGTGTCGATTAATAATTTCCAGCACTGCAGACTCCAGTTCATCACCGGTACGCCCCATGGCTTTAATTGGAAACTCACACGGAAACTTAAAGCATGTATCATGCTCTTCATCGTAATAAACGTCTCTGGGGTCTACTTTTTTTCTGCTCATACACTGCACCTGCTAACTCGACTCACCCGACCTGAGCTTTACTTTACAGGCCTGATAAATATCTATCATCTGTTCCCATATTGGGCCAGACCGCCCATTTGCAACAGGCTTACCGTTCAGTTCGACCACCGGTAGTATCTCTTTAGTGGAACTACTGAACCAGATTTCAGATGCACTCAACAATTCCGCTTCACTAAAGTCGCGCTCTTCACAGGGGATATTATGTTCTGCTGCCAGCTCTACAATTAAGTCGCGGGTAATACCCGGTAATAAACGCGTGCCCGATGGCGCAGTGACTAACACATTATCAATAACCGCAAACACATTACTCGCCGCACCTTCGGTCACCAAACCTTCATTGATCAAAATCGCTTCTGCGGCATTATTGTCATGCGCCTGCTGGCGTAATAAAATATTCCCCAGCAATGAAATCGATTTTACATTACAGGCTTTCCAACGAATATCATCCAGCGTAATCGCTGACACACCCGCACGTAACTTTTCTTTATCAACTGGCGGCAATTCATTCACCATTATAAATACAGTTTGATTAACCGCATCGGGAAAGCCGTGATTACGCACTGCAGCCACACCACGGGTCACCTGTAAATAAATCGATTTATCTTCGCCTGCAACCTGATTAGGATTGTCGGCTAATAACTTTTCAAAAATTCCTAACCATTGTTGATTCGATAAAGGATTTTCTAAACGAATCGCATCCAGACTATTTTGTAAACGCTGCAAATGCTCCTGCACCCGCAACATGCGACCGCCGTATGCCGGAATAACTTCATACACACCATCGGCAAATAAAAACCCCCTATCTAAAACGGATATTTTCGCCTGATCTAACGGCAGATATTCGCCGTTTAAATATACCTGAGACATTAGTGAGATTCCTCAACACAACGACAACCGACTGGAGCATTTCTGATTAGCGTTTCTTTGCGTTCATTTGCGTTCATTTGCGTTAGTCTTTTAATCTTTTAGGATTAACCTTTACGGAAACAATTTAATAATATGATCTTTACCACGCTGCCACAAACTACCTTCATCAACCGGCTGCAAAGCAATTAACGGCTGTGAAATAATTTCCTTACCTTCCAGCTTAATGCTCACCACGCCTAGCTGCTGGCCCTTGGTAATCGGCGCTTCAATTTCTTCATTGACATTAATCTGCGCATCCAGTTTTTTATATTGGCCACGCGGAATTGTGACATATAAATCTTCACTTAATCCCAGACTCACACTATCACTTGCACCCATCCAGACCCGCGCACTATTAAGCGGCTCACCGGCGGTATAAAGTTTATTGCTTTCATAAAAACGAAAGCCGTAACTTAATAGTGACTGACTAACATTTTCTCGAGCCTTTTCACTTTTGGTACCTAGCACAATAGAAATTAAACGCATGTCTTCGCGTTTAGCTGAAGCCACTAAACAGTAGCCAGCTGATTCTGTGTGACCAGTTTTAAAACCATCAACACTTTTATCACGCCACAATAATTTATTACGGTTATATTGTTTAATATTATTATAGGTAAATTCTTTTTCTTTATATCGACTGTAGTGCTCGGGAAACTCTCGAATAATTGCACTGGCAAGCTTGGCTAAATCTGATGCCGTTGTTACATGATTTTTATTTGGCCAGCCTGTTGAGTTAACAAAATTGGTATTCGTCATGCCAAGCTCTTGCGCATGCTGATTCATATAATCTGCAAACGTCGATTCACTGCCTGCAATATGTTCTGCCAATGCGACTGTCGCATCATTGCCTGATTGAATAATCATGCCTTTTAGCAACAACTCAACGGTGATTTTTTTGCCCACCTCAATAAACATTTTCGAGCCTTTCATTTTCCAGGCTTTTTTGCTCACTACCACTTCTTCATCTAAACTGAGACGACCTTCTTCCAGCTCTTTATAAACCACATACGCCGTCATTAATTTTGTAATGCTGGCAGGTTCTATTTTTTTATTGATTTTCTTTTCAGCTAAAATACGTCCACTGTTATAATCAATTAATAAAAAGCTTTTTGCTGCCAGCTTCGGGGGTGATGGTACCGGTGCCGCCTGTGCCGCAGCAAAAATTAAACTCGTAAGCAGCATCAGCAGAGCGGGAAATAAATTTAACATTGTTTTTTTCATCTTAACTTTTTTTAGCCTGTATTTTTTAAATAATTAATCGACAATGACGCGGGCTTTTTCTAAGCCCATTTCATTCAGCTCATTAATAACCTGGTATGCCAAATCAACATTGGGAATAGGCCCAATGCGCACTCGGTATAATTTCACTCCATCGTTTTCTATAACATTAACGCGCACGCTAGGTATGTTTTTATCACGTAATTTATCGGCCATTTTTTCTGCCGCAGTTTCACTTCCCATCGCGGCAACCTGTACTAAAATTTTACCGTTATTATTAGTTGCTTCGGGCAACACGACTTCACTGGTTTTTAAATCCAGTGCCGACGTATTAATCACACGTAGACTAACTGGTCCGGTGCCGGTTGCAGAAATACCCAGCTTACGCGCCGCCGCATATGACAAATCAATAATGCGACCTTCATGAAAAGGTCCGCGATCATTCACTTTTAAAATCACTTTACGACCATTGCCTTTATGGGTTACTTCAACATACGTCGGCAGCGGCAGTGTTTTATGTGCTGCAGTCATCGCATACATATTATACGGTTCACCGCTAGAGGTTTTTCTGCCATGAAATTTTGTACCGTACCAGGATGCAACGCCCTCCTGTGTAAAACCATCCGAGCTTTGCATTACATTATAGGTTTTACCTCTTACGGTATAACTCGGCATATTGCCATAACGACTGAGTGGCTCATTAGCCGGTATCGCATCGGGAGTATCATTGCGACTGTAATCGTTGGGTGCACTGTCGCCTGTGCTGGCACAATTTAATAACGATAAACTTAACAGCAGTAAGCCGACACTATAAAACAGCTTACTGATTTGCATATAGTGGCGTACCAGGTTTTACATGGCTTTGGCTCTGCTGCATTTTATATTTCGCTGTTACCGCCTGACTTAATTGATAAACAGCCATCGCGTATAACGGGCTGTGATTATAACGGGTGATCACATAAAAATTATTCAGCGTCATCCAGTACTCTTCACCTTTAGCACCATCAAGCATTAACAATGTCGCCTGCTCTGAGTCCTTAAATTTTGCAATTGAGCTAACACCTGATTTTTTATATTCTGCTACGCTGGTATGCGGCTTCATTTTTTTGCTGCCTAATTTTTTAGACTGTGAATTCACTGAAGCACGGCTTGCCACTGGCTGGTCTTTTTTCCAGCCATGTTTTTTAAAATAGTTTGCGACACTACCAATGGAATCTGCTGAACCATTCCAGAAGTCACGGTGACCATCACCATTAAAGTCAACCGCATATGCACGGAAGCTGCTAGGAATAAATTGCGGCATCCCCATCGCTCCGGCATAAGATCCTTTTAATGTGCGAGGATCAAATTTCTCCTCTCGCACCATTAACAAAAACTCTTTAAGTTCTTTTCTAAAAAAGGTTTCTCTTGCGTCGCGTCTTTTTGCTGTTGTGTTTTCAATCGGGTAATCAAAGCCTAATGAAGTTAGCGCATCCAGCACCGGATAATTTCCCGCACGCTTACCATAAAAAGTTTCAACGCCGATAATGGCAACAATGATTTGCGCAGATACGCCGTATTCTTTTTCTGCGCGTGCTAATAACTCTGCATTATCTTGCCAAAATGTCACGCCTTTACTGATGCGCTTATCGGTCATAAAAATCTTACGATATTTTGCCCAGGTCAACACCCCTTCAGCAGGGCGCGAAATAGCCTCAAGCGCGGTTTTTTGCTGCTTAACGCCTTCCATCCAGTAGCTAATAATATCTGCATCATAGCCATACTCTTTATGCATTTTTGCAATAAAGTCCTGCACATCTTTACGTTGACTATATTGTATGTCAGCAATAGTGACGGCACTAAAGGAAAGCAAACAGATTAAAAATGTTACGATGCTGATTTTTTTATAAATTGACTGAGTTTTCATATATAGGTATTTTTCTTTTATTAATATTTTATATTTATGGGTTTATTTGGACCATATTTTCCGGTGAGAGTTTATCGACATTAACATGCCAAAAGCGGCCATCAATGTCACCATCGATGTCCCCCCGTAACTAATCAGCGGCAATGGTACCCCAACCACCGGTAGAATACCTGAAACCATACCCACATTTACAAATAAGTAAACGAAAAATGTCAGGCTCAAACTACCGCCGAGCAAGCGCGCATAAGTATCCTGCCCTTGCACCGAAATAATTAGGCCGCGAATAATGATAAAGCCGTATAACGCCAGTAAAAATAGCCCGCCCAGCAAACCAAACTCTTCGGCAAATACGGCAAAGATAAAATCGGTTGACTGCTCGGGTAAAAAGTTTAAGTGAGACTGACTGCCATTTAACCAGCCTCGCCCATACACTCCGCCCGAGCCAATGGCTATCTGCGATTGAATTATATGATAGCCGGCCCCCAACGGGTCGCGCTGCGGATCGAGCAATGTCATTACTCGCCCGCGCTGATAGTCGTGCATGAAGTGCCACAGCACGGGCAATAACGATGCGGCCAGCACTACCATGCCCGCCATTAAGCGCCAGCTTAATCCACCTAAAAAAATCACGAAAAAACCCGCGGCAAAAATCAGCAACGCGGTGCCTAAATCGGGCTGTCTGGCTATCAGAAAAGTGGGCACTAAAATGAGCACTGTAGCCGTTAATAGCGTTCGCCATGATGGCGGCAATGGTTTTTCCGCAAAATACCAGGCAATCATCATTGGCGTTACCAGCTTCATCATTTCAGAAGGTTGAAAGCGAACAAACCCAAGATCTAACCAGCGTTGCGCACCCTTGCCCACATCCCCCATCACCAGCACTAACACCAGCAATATCACACCGACGCCATACATCCACGGAGACCAGAATCGCATTGATGATGATGGAATTTGCGCCACAATCAACAGCACTACAAAAGCCAGTCCAATGCGGGTGAGCTGGCGATTGATCAGCGCCATAGACTCATCTCCGGCACTATACAAAACACCCAGCCCCAAAAGCAATAAAATACCAATACCCAACATCAATACATGGTCGAGGTGCAACATGCGCATCAGGCGCAAGCTGAAACTCGGGTAATAACGCTTATCCTGTATACCGCTCACTTTTTACCTTTCTCATCTTTATTTCGCAGCCACTCATCAACAATTTTGCGGGCTATCGGTGCAGCCACACTGCTGCCATGGCTGCCATTTTCAGCGATAACAGCTATCGCTATCTGGGGTTTTTTATAAGGCGCAAAGGCAACAAACAAAGCATGATCGCGTAACTTTTTGGCAATAGTTTCTTCATCATATTCTGCATCCTGCGCAATACCAAATACCTGCGCGGTGCCGGTTTTACCCGCCATCTTAAACGGTAAACCATAACCTGAGCTTCGGGCGGTGCCTCGAATGCTGTGTAGCACACTCACCATTCCATCGATAGAATAACGCCAGTTCACCTCCCGCTTGAGCTTAATTTTTTCACCCGCCGACCAATGAATTTTTATTTTATCGTCAACTCCGGGCTCTTCTATTTGCGATAATAAATGCGGCTGCATCACCTCGCCGCGCATCGCCAGTATAGAGGTAGCGCTAGCCAGCTGTAATGGCGTGGTTAACATGTAGCCCTGCCCTATACCGGTAATCAGAGTCTCCCCGGGAAACCATATTTTATGCTTAACACTTTTTTTCCACTCCCTTGAGGGCATTAAACCCGCACGCTCACCCAACAAGTCCACGCCGGTTTTTACACCAAAACCAAACTGGTGCATAAAGCTGTAAATGCGGTTGATACCCATGCGATAAGCCAGCTCGTAATAATAAACATCGCAGGACTGCTCGATTGATTTATTTAAATCAACCAGACCGTGGCCGGTTTTTTTCCAGTCTCGATATTTACGTTCTTCATTGGGCAGCAAATAATGACCGGTGCAATTAATTTGCTCTTTATGCCCAATCACCCGCGTCTCCAGGCCACCCAGTCCGACAAACGGTTTTACAGTTGAACCCGGGGGATACTGCCCCATAATTGAACGGTTAAACAAGGGCCGCTCTGGTGAATCAGCCAGCCGGCGATAATTTTTATGACTGATTCCATGTACAAATAAATTGGGATCAAATGAGGGCAAACTCACCATTGCCAGAATGTCCCCGTTTCGAGGATCCATCACCACTACCGAGCCATTAAAACCCTGCAATGCTTTTTCGGCGACCTGTTGTAGCCTCACATCCAGTGTCAGCCAGATATTATTACCCGGCACCGGCGGAATTTTATTTAGCACCTGCAGCTCGCGCCCCTGCACATTCACTTCAATATTTTTATAGCCCACCAGGCCATGCAGCTGGTCTTCATAAAAGCGCTCAAGCCCTGTCTTGCCAATATGCGTGGTGCCTTTATAGTTACTCACATCAACACGCTTTAATTCTTTTTCATCGATGCGCCCCACATAGCCCACCACATGCGCCATGCTTTTACCCAGGGGATAAAACCGCCCCAGCCGCGCCTTGATTTCTACTCCGGGAAAGCGATGCCGGTTCACAGCAAAGCGCGCCACTTCCTCTTCGGATAATTTAGTGCGCAGGGGCACACCTTCAAATTTACGGCTGCGTTTTAGCAGGCGCTTAAAACGTTTAAGGATATCCTCATCTAATGCCACAATATTACCCAGTTCCACCAGAGTAGCGGGTATATCTTTAATTTGTTCGGGGATGAGTTCAAGTTGGTAAGAGGGTCGATTTTCCGCCAGCACCACACCATTACGGTCATAAATTAAGCCCCGGTTCGGCACCAGCGGGGTTAAGCGCACCCGGTTATTTTCGGATAAAGATGAGAAATGACTAAACTCAAAAAACTGCAAATACACCAGCCGGGCTAATAGCACCAGCAATATCAGCACACAAAATACCGCCGCCACTAAAGCGCGCCGCTTAAACAGCAGCGCCTCCAGGGTGTGGTTTTTAATTACTGCGCGACGTGGCATTTAGCTTGTGGCATAGCCGGGTTGAATCATCTTCTGAATTTATCCATTTAGGCCATGCGGCCTATTTTGATGAGTCGTCATTATAACGTTCGATGCTTTCGATAATTTCCGCATACGCCTCTTCTTTATCAACCCAACTTTCCACTTTTACCCATTTACCCGATTCCAGTGCTTTGTACTGTTCAAAGAAATGGGTAATTTGACTAATCGTGTCGTCGTGAAAATCTTTCGGTGAATGAATATCATCATAAAGTTTCGTCAGCTTACTCACCGGTACCGCTAATATTTTATGGTCTTCACCGGCTTCATCGGTCATTTTCAGCATGCCAATCGGACGACAACGAATCACAGAGCCGGAAATAATAGGCACCGGCGTCACTACCAACACGTCAACCGCATCACCATCATCGGAAAGCGTATGTGGCATAAAGCCATAATTACAGGGGTAAAACATCGCCGTACCCATAAAACGATCCACCATTAATGTGCCGCTGTCTTTTTCAACTTCATACTTAACCGGTGCCCCATGGGCAGGAATTTCAATAACAACATTAATATCACGGGGTACATCTTCCCCAAGCGGGAGGTTATCAAGAATCATACTTTTTTTACCTTAATTAATTACAAGCTCTGTGAATTTTTTCACTTAATCACGGATTATACCAAGAAGCAGCATCAGAGAATACTCGACATATTCTGCGCATTGATTACAATCCGTTGCTACAAGCAATAATAATCCTTAAAAAAACCCGTAAATGGGGGGGAGAAAAAGGATATGAGACTCGTATTACTCGGTGCACCCGGCTCAGGCAAAGGTACACAGGCCAAACTATTAGTTGAGAAATTAAATATTCCACAAATTTCAACCGGCGACTTACTGCGCGCGGCGGTGGATGCGCAAACACCTTTGGGCCGACAGGCCAAAACCATTATGGATGCGGGTCAGCTCGTCCCCAACGACCTGGTTTTAGGCATGATTCGCGAACGTCTGAATAGCAGCGACGCTCAAAACGGCTTTATTCTCGATGGCTTCCCTCGCAATATTGAACAGGCTGAAGCACTCGACGTGCTGCTGAGCAGCATGTCTATGCCGATTCAAAAAGCCGTTCTTATTGATATTGATTTCGACATTCTTATGCAGCGCCTCACCGGTCGTTTAACCTGCGAAGACTGCGGCGAAGGCTTTAACACATTTACCAACCCTCCCGCGATGGACGAAGAGTGCGATAACTGCGGCGGCAAATTACATCATCGCTCGGATGACAACGAAGAAACCATCGGCCGACGCCTGCGCGTGTACGAAACACAAACCCAGCCAGTAGCTGACTACTATACAAAACAGGGCAAGCTTTCTTGCGTTGAGGGCAAAGGCGAAATTCAGGATATTTTTTCATCTATGCTTATCGCGCTTAAGAGCGCACGGCCCGCGACAACCATGACAACTGCACCCATCGCCCGCGCCGTAGAAAAAGCCCCTGCTCAAGCACCGACCGTTAGCACTGAAAAACCTGCCGAAGCCCAACCGTCAACTGAGTCTGCTCCAGCTGCTGCCCAGCCAACAACACCGGCACCAACAGCAGCTGAAGAAAAGCCACAAAAAACGGCGCCTGCGAAAGCGACCCGCGATACCGAAAAACCAGCACCACAGGCAATCACTAAGAAGTCTCCAGCTAAAAAAGCGAGCCAGCCCAAAAAAGCTGCTGCTGTAAAAGCGGCTGATGCACCTAAAAAAGCGCCTGCCCCAAAAGCCAAAGTAAAGCCAAAAGCATCAAAACCAAAGCCTTCAAGCAATATCAAGAAAGCAGGCAGCACAAAGAAAAAAGCCATCAAGAAGGCAGTACCTAAAAAACAGGCAAGCCCTAAAAAGAAAAACATCACACCGATTAATGACCGTGAGCTCCTAAAGCAGCTAAAATCAGAACTGCAGGAATTAAAGGTGCAGATTACACAAACCGAAAAACGCAATAGCGCCCTGATTAGTCTTGAGCTAAACAAAGACAAGCAGCGCAAACTGCTCTCACAACAATGGGAAAAAGATGTTGCAAAACAATTGAAAAAATTGAAATAACCCGGCATTTCAGGGTAACGATTACTTTGGCTAATAAGGCTCTCTCGAAGACGAGCCTTATTAGTCAAAGCTAACAACTGTAAAAATAACCGACGTACACCCCTCGCTCATCTTGTTGTTTTATATATCAAAACACCACTATGTGACATATGTCACTTAATATGTAAATTAATCCGTCATCTCACATATTGATCGCAAATTATTGTTTTTTATAATTTTTTTAATATTTCTGGCAGGCATTTTCCACATAAACTTTACACTTTTTTAACTAAGCTTCTTCTCTCTTTTTATAAGTTATTGTTTATTCATTGTTTATTAAAGATGGAATACTCTATGCATTCCCTAACCCTCACCTGCACCATATTGTCTACAAAAGACACAGTGAGTGCCGACTCAAAATGATAAAAACAAAGGGAAGACGCGACTCGAAGCACACTTTGAGCGACATCGTATAAGGAGACATACAAATTACTTAAATTAAATTGCTAATGGATTCGTACTATGTGCTCAAACACAAAAGCTGCCCTCTGCCTGTTGCTAGCGCTCTTCTCTACCAATACGCTTGCTGACACCATCACAGACCCATCATCACCATCTAATGCTGCTACTGACGCTCAGGTAAGTCCACTAAATAAGTATCAACTGGCTCTAAATTATTTACTGGGCCGCAATGGCACTGAAAAATCCGCTGAGAAGGCGGCCAGCATTTTTAAAACACTGGCAGAGCAAAACTGGAGTTCGGCACAACACATGCTGGGTAATATGTACTTAAGGGGCAAGGGCGTAGAAAAGAACGACTTACTGGCTTATAA
>Ga0316205_10000485_pt1 | contig 72542 bp, 64 predicted proteins | sample 3monthpyrite_MG_FD_204941 | JGI IMG/M metagenome (GOLD analysis project Ga0316205, IMG submission 204941) | Microbial mat bacterial communities from mineral coupon in-situ incubated in ocean water Damariscotta River, Maine, United States -... | ecosystem: Environmental > Aquatic > Marine >...
CTGATTTCCCGTTATGCCACCGGCCGTGACTACCACAAAATCATTCGCAAACGCCTGCAAAAACTGGCGGATAAAATGCAGCAGCAAGTGGGTGAGTTTGGCTACCGGGTATTTACCGACAGCGCACCGGTACTGGAAAAACCACTGGCGGAAAAAGCCGGATTGGGCTGGGTGGGCAAGCACACCAATATTATTAATCGTAACGCCGGCTCGTGGTTTTTCCTCGGCGAAATCTACACAAACCTGCCTTTACCGGTTAACCAGACACCCATCGTAAACCACTGCGGCAGCTGTAGTGCCTGTATCGATATTTGCCCGACAAAAGCCATTACCGCCCCCTACGAACTTGATGCCCGGCGCTGCATTTCCTATTTAACCATCGAATTAAAAACCGCCATTCCGGTAGAGTTCCGCAAGGCCATTGGCAACCATATTTACGGCTGCGACGATTGCCAGCTGGTTTGTCCGTGGAACCGTTTTTCGAAACCCAGCGATGAAAAAGATTTTGAAGTGCGCCACGGTTTAGATGCACCACAGTTGCTGGATTTATTTGCCTGGACAGAAGATGAATTTCTGAACAAGATGCAAGGCTCACCGATTCGCAGAATTGGTTATCAGCAATGGTTGAGAAATATTGCAGTGGCACTGGGCAATGCACCGGTTTCTGATGCAATTATTGATGCGTTAAAAAATCGCCGACCTGATGCGAACGAAATGGTGCAGGAACATATTGACTGGGCGCTTGAGGCGCTGGGAAAATTTGAATAAGTATAGTTTTAACTACAGGTTCAGTCCTTTTGAGAATTAAATCCCCCTCAGCAGCTCAATCCATTCTCACTATGAATACCGCAAGTGAAAGAATGTATTTGTACTCCCTTTTACAAAAAGGGAAGCCTTTATTCCCCTCTTAGCAAAAGAGGGGCTAGGGGAGATTTAAAACCCCCACTGTTCTCCTTTACGCTATTCTACTTTGTACTGTGAGAAAACACTTTAATTAACACAAAAAGAAACACTATGAATATAAAACTAGATAATAATCTCTACCAGAAACTTCTCAACGAAGCCGCTGAGAGCCCGCGAAAAAGAAGCCATTATAATTTACACAAAAGTTTTGATGAGCCGGTGCAAAGACTCTGCATTGCTTTAAAAAAAGGCACTTACGTAAAACCCCACTACCACCCAAAATCAAACAAATGGGAATTAATGCTGGCATTAAAAGGTGAAAGCACGTTAATTATTTTCGATAAAGATGGAGTTGTGTTAGAGCGCCTCACACTCAGCCCAAACGAGTCTATGAGTGGTATAGAATTACAACCCGATACATGGCATACAGTATTCCCCCAATCATCGGAGAGTATTATTCTTGAAGTCAAAGAGGGGCCTTATACTCCTTCCATTAAAAGTGATTTTGCCAGCTGGGCGCCGGACGAAGGTGATGATAGTGTTGAGGATTTTATGCAGTGGCTTGAGAGTGCCGGCGTTGGTGGTAAGTACGCTAGCAAGTTGTGACTTCCCCTTTAAATTTCTCAGGAGAATATCCCTGGAAATATTCCAGAAAAATATCTCAGGAATTGGATTCATGCCCGTGAGTAGCAGCCCGTAAGCAAGGTTTATCGAACATGACTAAGGCCCTGTACATCCATGCTCTATGCGTATCGTACCGCACATCGTCAGCTAAAGTTAACGCCTACACCTCAAAGGGATTTTTAATCTCCCCTGGCCTCTCTTTTGCTAAGGAGATGTAAAGATAAATCTCCCCTAACCCCTCTTTTGCTAAGAGGGGAATAAAACTTCCCCTTTTGAAAAACGGGAGTACAAATAATGTAGTGAAAGTTCAAAATCACTATATTAATAAATCATGCTAATGAGGAGGATTTAACCCCGCCAACCCAAATTTCCCCTACCCCTTCTTTTGCTAAGAGATGAACATCCCCGCTCAATCATACTTCCCATCAACATCCTTAAAATAAATGCCTTTACGGTAATTAATTAAGCCATTAGTAGAAGAATCATGCTTATCAACATCCCCGGGTTGCGCCAGATCCTGCTGAATTTCCCCCGCCAGCACCTTGCCGTATTCCACCCCCCACTGGTCAAATGAGTTTATATTCCAGACGATACCCTGCACAAACACCTTGTGCTCATACATGGCCATAATAGAACCGAGGGTTTTCGGGTCGAGGCGTTCAAAGATAAGGGTATTGGTGGGTTTATTTCCCTCAAATACCTTGTGCTCAATCGCCTCATCAATTTCTTCCGTCGAGCTTCCCGCCGCACGCATTTCATCGAGTGCTTGCGTATATTTTTTACCCAGCATCAGGGCTTTGGTTTGTGCCAGACAGTTTGAAAATAGCACCCGATGATGCAACCCCAGCGGGTTCTGACTTAAGGCGGGAATTAAAAAATCCGCGGGTACGGGTTTTGTGCCCTGGTGCAAAAGCTGGAAAAAGGCATGTTGCCCATTCGTACCCGACTGCCCCCAGATGATCGGCCCGGTTAAATAATTAACTCGCTGGTTTTGACGGTCGATGGTTTTGCCATTACTCTCCATATCAAGCTGCTGCAAATACGCGGGCAGCCTTTCCAGGTATTGGCTGTAGGGCATAATCGCATGACTTTGTGCATCGAAAAAATTGTTATACCAGATACCTAGCATGGCCAGGATAACCGGCATGTTTTCTTCCAGCGGCGCATTTTGAAAATGCTGATCCATTTCATGGGCACCCTGCAACATGGCTTCAAAATGATCCATGCCGATATAAAGCGCAATAGGCAGTCCGATGGCGGACCACAGGGAATAGCGTCCACCGACCCAGTCCCAGAACTCAAAAACATTGTCCTGCGCAATACCAAATTTATTGGTGGCTTCTAGATTAGTACTCACCGCCACAAAATGTTTCGCCACTGCCGCTTCATTACCCACCATTTCCACAAACCATTTTCGGGCACTGTGGGCATTGAGCATGGTTTCCTGAGTTGTAAATGATTTGGATGAAATGATAAACAGGGTGGTTTCCGGCTCCACCAGTTTGAGGGTTTCCACTAGATGCGTGGCATCCGCATTGGAGACAAAGTGGACTTTTAAATCTCTCTGGGCAAAAGGCTTCATCGCATCGCACACCACCTGTGGGCCTAAATCTGAGCCACCGATGCCGATATTAATAATGCTTCTAATTCTGCGTCCGTTATATCCCCGCAACGCCCCGCTTCTCACCTGTTCAGAAAACCGGCGCATTTTCTCTAACACCGCATTCACCTGCGGCATTACATCTTCGCCATTCACCATCACCGGTTTATTCGAGCGATTACGCAGGGCAACATGCAACGCAGGACGGAACTCGGTGCAGTTCATATTTTCACCGGCATACATGTGATCGCGGCTCATTTCAACTCGCGAGAAGCGCGCCAGATCCATCAGCAAATTAAGGGTTTCATCGGTAATGCGATTTTTGGAGTAGTCCAGCAGCAGATCATTAAAGCCAACTGAGTACTGCTGAAACCGTTGCGGATTTTCTTTAAACAGATCACGCATATGTACATGAGATATGTCTTTAAAATGATTCTGTAGTGCTTTCCATTCGGTTGATTCTGTCAGGTTACTCATTTTTGCCCTTAATGATTAGTTAGCCTTGCTTTCTGTTCTTTACCTGCCTGCCCATAACTTTAGCAAATCTTTTTTAATACCCAGCAATTATAGCGTCGCTTAATTTATCCTCCCAAGAGTATGATTATTAATCAGTTTTTTCAATGCCATAATCAAATTTAGCGCCTAATTCTGGTTTCATGTATAATATCGCCCCTTGATTAAACTAACGATAAGAAAATACAGATGGTTAGCACTGCTAAGAAATCAGCTCTTCCAAATGATAAAAAGCTTCGAGCACGGGTTAAATTATTTGGCAACCTGTTAGGTAACGTCATTAATAACCTTGCGGGCGCCCACGTTTATGAAGCGGTTGAAAAACTGCGCAAGGGCTATATCAGCTTACGTAAAACAGACAATCCAAAAAAACGCGCCCAGTTAATGGCGTTTATCGAGACGCTGGATGCAGACACCCTCACCCAGGTGGTGCGTGCCTTCAGCATTTACTTCAGTTTAATTAATATTGCCGAAGAAGATTATCAGCATCTACATCGTCGCGAACAGGTGTTTAATGGCAAATCCCTGTGGCAGGGTTCATTTGATAATACCCTGGAAGAATTCCGCCTCGATGGGATGGATGCCTCACAGGTACAGGATCTGCTCGACCAGCTGGCCTATATCCCGGTTTTCACTGCACACCCCACGGAATCAAAACGTCGCAGTGTAATGAATGCACTGCGCCGTATCTTCCTGCTCAACGACAAGCTCAATGATGTGCGCATCGGTAAAATTCAGCAAGATGAATTAACTGAAGAACTGGAAACTGAAATTCAGCAACTGTGGCGCACCAATGAAGTCCGAGAGCACAAGCCCCAGGTACGCGATGAAATTAAAAACGGCATGTATTATTTCCGCACCAGTCTGTTTAATGCGGTACCCGATATTTACCGTAATTTAGAACGCAAAATTAAAAAACACTACCCCAATGACAGCATCACCGTACCGAGTTTTTTACGCTTTGGCTCATGGATTGGCGGCGACCGCGATGGCAACCCATTCGTAAAACCCGATACCACGGCAATGGCCCTGCGCATGCAAACCCAGGTCATTTTGCAGGAATATATTTACCGAGTCGTGGAAGTGAACAAGCAGCTTACCCACTCCATCGACCTGTGTACCCCGACAAAATCCTTTATGGACAGCCTGGAAACCGATGAAAATATCCGCTTCGAAGTGTACGCGGCCTCCCCTAATGCCTTCAGTAATGCGCCCTATCGCCGCAAGTTGTCCTTTATGCATTACCGTCTACAGCACAATCTGGCGCAAATTAATGCACATTTGGCGGGTAAGGAAATTGCCGAAGGCGCGTTTGCCCATGCCTATCCGTCTGAAAAAGAATTCATTGCGGATTTACAGTTAATTCGTAGCTCGCTCATCAGTCACAACGATGAAAACATCGCCAATAAGGATTTGAAAGACTTAATTCGCGTGGCAGAAACCTTTGGCTTCTTCCTGTTAAAGCTCGATATTCGCCAGGAATCCACCCGTCACTCCGATGCGGTGACCGATATTGTTAAGCAAATTTCAGGTGCACCGGATTATGCCGCGCTTAATGAAGTGGAGCGTCAGAAACTGCTGTCTGACTACATTGAAAACCCACCCACATTAAATCTGAATAAAAAACAGCTACATGAAGATAACCTGGAAACACTCAGTGTGTTTGAGCTTATCGCCAATATGCGCACAGAAATTTCTCCCAATGCCTTTGGCAACTACGTTATTTCCATGACCCACGCCGCCAGCCACGTGCTGGAAGTCATGTACCTGGCAACCATTGCAGGATTAACTGGCAAAGATGACAACGGCGAAACCTTCTGTAATATCAGTATTTCCCCGCTGTTCGAAACCATTGGAGATTTAGAACATATCGAAGATGTGCTCAAAAACCTGTTTGAAAACAAAGTGTACAACACCCTGCTGAAAGCCTCCGGCAATCTGCAGGAAGCCATGCTGGGTTATTCCGATTCCTGTAAAGATGGTGGCATTATGGCTTCTTCCTGGAATTTATATGATGCCCAGCAAAAGGTCATTAAGCTCACCGATGCCTTTGATATCGACTGTCGATTATTTCACGGCCGTGGCGGCACCATTGGTCGCGGAGGCGGCCCGACCCACGATGCCATTTTATCCCAGCCGGAAGGCACGGTTCACGGACAGATTAAATTTACCGAACAGGGTGAAGTACTGTCCTATAAATACAGTAATCAGGAAACTGCAATTTACGAGCTCACCATGGGTGTGTCTGGCTTAATGAAGGCCAGTAAGTCTATTGTCACCGAAAAAGCCAAACCGGCAAAAAGTGAATTTCTACAAACCATGCAGGCACTCACCAAAGATGGTGAAGATGCCTATCGCGACTTAACCGATCGCACTGATGGCTTCCTGGACTACTTCTATGAAACCACGCCAGTAACTGAAATTGGCCTGATGAACATTGGCTCGCGCCCCTCCCATCGCAAAGCCAACCGCTCAAAAGACTCCATTCGTGCAATTCCATGGGTCTTTGGCTGGGCGCAGTCGCGCACCACGCTGCCAGCCTGGTACGGCATTGGTACGGCATTGGCCAACTTCATTGATGGTAAAGAGGCTAACCTGAGGCTGTTACAGGAAATGAATGCCAGCTGGCCTTATTTCAAAGCCATGCTGAATAATACGCAAATGGCACTATTAAAAGCGGACATGTCAACGGCCAAAGAATATTCTGAGCTGTGTGAAGATAAAGATGTGGAACAACGCGTATTTGCGAAAATATTCGATGAACACCAACGCACCGTAGAAAATATTCTGGCTATTACCTGTAATGAGCAACTGCTTTCAGATAGCCCGACACTAGCGTTATCACTACAACGCAGAGACCCGTATCTGGACCCATTAAGTCATATTCAGATCCTGATGCTAACCCGCTACCGGGATGAAGAAGCGACGGAGACTGAGCAGAATACCTGGATTAATCCTTTGCTGAGAACGATTAGTGCAGTTGCTGCCGGAATGCGTAATACGGGTTAAAAAGCACCTGTCATTTTTAAGCTGTAAATCAAAAGCGGCCTCTCCTGCTGGAGGGGCCGCTTTTTTTAGCTTTCCCAAAATATGCCTGAAAGTTACCAACCGGTTTGCAGATCCATTAAGCACAGCCTGTATCAAACACGGTTAGGAATTTAATTAAAGATGCGTATAAGGCACTTTATAAAACCAGGGAAGGGACAGTGCTCGGTTGAAGCTGGTTTCTAAGATTTAGACGTATTAAAACGCCTGAAATTAGTTGAAATTTTACGGAGATTTGACCCGCTAGAATAAACCGATAATGCTTTGCCAGGTGCAATGACTTCTAAGCCACCTGTACAGGAATTCGGTCACCGGTGTGGGTAATCTGATTTTGCTCATTCAAATAAACCAGCTTAGGCTTGAAATTAACCGCTTCTTTTTGATCTAACTGGACATAACTGCAAATAATAACCCGGTCACCGGGGCCGGCTTTATGTGCCGCTGCGCCGTTTACTGAAATCATGCCACTGCCATCTTCGCCGCGAATCGCATAGGTTGTGAAACGATTTCCATTGGCTAGATTGTAAATCTGAATCTGTTCGTATTCATGAATCCCGGCCTCATCCAGCAACTTTCCATCAATCGCGCAGGAACCTTCATACTCCAGCTCTGAGAGTGTGACGCGGGCTTGATGCAGCTTGGCTTTTAGCATGGTCAAATGCATAGATCTTCCTGTTGAGACTTTATATAATACGAAACTGCAATTATGATGGAATCTGCGAAGGGTATCAAGTTAAGATATTACTTATATAGAAGATTTCAGGGCGATGGTATAGTCAATTTAGCCATCAGTATTTTATATTCCAGAGCTTAATCGATGATCAGATTATCAATCAGGCGCACATCCCCTAATCGTGCTGCGGCTAAAACCAACCGATTTTTCGATTGATTTTCCGCCGCCGTTAAATCTCCGCGATCTCTTACGGATATATACTCTACCTCAAATCCAGCTCTTTGTAGATGGTCTGTCGCCTGGTGCTCAATTTCCGCCAGCGACACCTCTCCCTGTTTTAGCTGCTCAGCAACTCCCTGCAATGCCCGATATAATTGTGGGGCCGTAGATCGCTGCGCCTCTGACAAACGTGAATTTCTTGAGCTCATTGCCAGGCCATCGGATTCCCGGTGCGTCGGAACAGCCCGTATTGCAACCGGCATATTTAAATCACACACCATTTTTTTAATGAGCAGCAACTGCTGATAGTCCTTCTCACCAAAAAATGCCAGCTGTGGCTGCACTAAATTAAACAGTTTGTTCACCACCGTCGATACACCATCAAAATGTCCCGGGCGATGCTCACCTTCCAGTTCGCGACTTATTTGCGGTACACAGACTTTACTGATGACACTCTCCCCCTGAGGGTACATCATTTGCGTATCCGGCAAAAATAAAGCATCGGTTTGGGCAGCGATCAGTTTTTGCTCATCTTCATCCAGGGTTTTGGGGTAGGCCTCTAGATCAGTTGCCTGATTAAACTGCAGCGGGTTTACAAAAATACTCACCACCACTTTATCGCAATGCGCTTTTGCCTGCTTTACCAGCTCAATATGACCTGCGTGCAGGTGCCCCATAGTGGGCACAAAACCGATGCATAAACCGTCTGCCCGCCACTGCTGGATTATGGTTTTTAATGAAAAAATGGTATTTGATATTTGCATGGAAAATTAACGCTGTTCGGATTAGCCTTCTTATAAATAAAAAATATTATTATTTAAATGTATGCTCATCCGCAGGAAATGCCACTGATTTAACTTCCTCAATATACAGCTTAACTGCCTGCTGAATCGAGCCAGTCATCTGCATATAATTTTTTGAAAATTTTGGCACATGCCCGGCGGATATACCCAATATGTCATACAGTACCAAAACCTGGCCATCGGTATTTTTACCCGCACCAATCCCGATAACCGGAATCCTTACCTGCGTTGAAATTTTCTTTGCCAGATTATCCGGCACACATTCTAGTAGTAATAAATCCGCACCCGCCTTTTCTAATACCTGTGCATCATTGAGCATTTTTTTGGCCACTGCAGTTTCACGTCCCTGCACTTTATAACCACCCAGTTTATGTACCCGTTGTGGCTGTAAGCCTAAATGCGCACATACCGGAATTCCCAGGCGCGTTAAAGTTTGCACCAGCTCTTTTTGATCTGCTCCACCTTCAAGCTTAACCATATTTGCGCCGCACTCTTTCATAAACCGCCCGGCATTTTCCACTGCTTGCTGTGTCGAAGCATCAGACATAAATGGCATATCCATAATTAATAACGCACGCTTTAAACCCCGTGACACTATTTTCCCATGGTAAATCATTTCGTCCATAGTCACAGGAATGGTTGAATCCAAACCCTGAATAACCATCCCCAGGGAGTCCCCCACTAAAACAATATCCGCTTCAGCTTCATCCAGTAATTGTGCAAAGCTCACATCGTAAGCAGTAAGGCAGGCAATTTTTTCTTTGCGGGCTTTCATTTCTCGCAAAGTATTAACAGTGACTTTATTTGATTTTTTGGGTTGTGTGCTCATTTAAATATGCTCGTGCTAAAAAACAGTATCGCAACCTGGTAAGTTTTTTAAATCTCCCCCAACCCCTCTTTTACAAAGAGGGAGTTTGGGGTTTGATACTAAGATTATTTTTAAATTAATTCTGGTTGCGGATTATAATAATGCCTGCCACTTTTAATGGATTTTAATCTTTCCAGCAACTGCTGATAATCATTTTCATTATTAGCAAAATCTATTTCCGTTGCATTCACAATTAACAGAGGGGCATCGGTATAGTGATAGAAAAAATCCACATACGAATCTGATAGTCTCTGTAAATACGCCGCTTCAATTAAACGCTCGTGCTGTATACCGCGGTTTTCAATTCGATCCAGTAACACCTCGACGGGTGCCTGCAAATAAACTACAAGATCTGGCTCCGGCACATCAATGGTTAACTGATTGTACACCTGTTCGTATAATTTTAGCTCATCTTCATCCAGCGTTAACTCAGCAAACAGGCGATCTTTTTCCATTAAAAAATCTGCTATTCGTACCGGATTAAACATATCTGCCTGACGAATCTCCTGCATTTGTCGAGTGCGTTGCAACAGAAAAAACAACTGGGTTGATAAAGCAGCAGCCCTCGGGTTTTCATAAAAACGCGGCATAAATGGATTTTCCGCTGCGCCTTCCAGCAATAACTCACTGCCAAAACTATGCGCGAGTTTTTTTGCCAGAGTGGTTTTACCTACTCCGATCGGACCTTCAACGACAATAAATTCAGGCTGTTCCATTAAACTCATTCACTTTCTTTAATACCTGATCACGATTTTTTTCCAGTAACTTTTTCAATGTCTGTTCACCGGGAATGTTTATTTGCGGAGCAATTTGAGATAATGGCAATAAAACAAAATTCCTGTTTTGCATTTCAATATGCGGCACACTTAAACTCGAGGTTTTAATTTTCTGGTCGCCATACAATAAAATATCTAAATCCAGAGTGCGCGCACCCCAGCGTTTATCCCGAACTCTGCCCTGCTCATTTTCCAGCTGCTGCAATGCATCAAGCAATGGCTCCGCTTCCAGTGTTGTTTGTATTTCCAGCACCGCATTTAAATAATCATTTTGCGGGTCGCCATCCAGTGTTAAAGCTTCACTCTGATAAATAGACGAGCTTTGCAGCAAAGTTATATCCGCCAGGGCGGCAATTTTTTCTCTGGCCATATTAAGCTGCTGCAATGGCTGATTTAAATTACTACCCAAACCTATGTAACACTTTACAACGGATTGACGGTTCATTGTTTTTTCTGTGTGCTCTTTTTTTTCTTTGACTTTGCTTTGGCAGGTTTCAGTAAAATTTCCTGCTCCTGAGGCCCCATAGTTTGAATGCGCGTCCACCATTCACAGCTGTCATCATTCACTTCACCTGCCTGACTTCTGATACACATAAAATCATAGGCAGCGCGAAATTTTTTATGCATGAGTAAAGATTTTGCCCGCCGACCGTGGCGAAATTTGAAGCGATGCTGCATCTGCCAGATATCGCGCACCACCATGCTAAAACGTTTGGGGATTGAAATAAATTTAACCTGTTGCGATAGCGCCATTGAGCTGGCATTTTGCATGGCAATGGATGTGGGCTCACCCGCCTGTGAATATTCTTCAAACCATTTATCTACCGCACCCCATAACATGGCGGCAAATAAAAATGCCGGGGTAACTGGCTTGTCCTGATTAATCCTATTGTCCGTGCTTTGTAATGCCAGATGAATAAAAGTTTCGAAAGTTTCATTACCCTGTTTCAGGGATTCGTCCGCAGATTTAAATAAATATTGTAATAAATCATATTTACGTAAAAGCTGCAGCGTAATAATCCCTTTGCCAGAATGAAACAGCTTTAACACCTCTTCATATAATCGTGCCGGAGGAATATCTGCAAGCAAATGCCCTAACTCGTAAATGGGCTGCTCTGATTCAGGGTGAATACTAAACTCTAATTTTGCAGCAAAGCGAATCGCTCGCAACATACGCACCGGGTCTTCCCGATAGCGGGTTTGCGGATCACCGATTAAACGCATAACCCTGTTTTTAACATCATCCATAGCGTCGGTGTAATCGACTATGGAAAAATCTGCGATGTCGTAATACAGTGCATTAACGGTAAAATCACGACGCCACACATCGTCATCTAGCTGGCCGTATACATTATCCCGTAAAATTCGTCCACTAGTATGATGGGCACGGTCATGATCGGTTTCAGTTTCTTCTTTACTCAGGTTTTCATCCGACTGGGATGCTCGAAAAGTTGCCACTTCAATAATTTCGCGGCCAAAAAACACATGGGCTAGTCGAAAGCGCCTGCCAATTAAACGACTATTACTGAATAATTTTTTAACCTCTTCCGGATGTGCATTCGTGGCAATATCAAAATCTTTAGGCGCATGTCCCAGCAATAAATCTCGGACACCACCGCCCACTAGCATGGCGCGATAACCGGCTTTATGCAGACGGTATAAAACCCTTAATGCGGTGTCGTCGATATTATCCCGGGAAATCGAGTGCTCGGAGCGAGGAATGATGTTTGGCTGGGCGTTTGTCACTATTGTATAGTTAAAATTAATTTGGGAGATATTAACATATAAAGACGCAAGTCTTTAGTTTTTGCGCGTTAGTCATTCAAGTATAAAAAATGCCACTCAAAAAAGTGGCATTTCATGTGACTGAGATACAGATTGAAAACTAAAGATCATATCCTCGCTCTTCATGCAGCACGATATCCAGCCCTTCAATTTCCTGCTCTTCACTTACCCGCAGACCAACCATTGCATCAACCACTTTTAGAATGAGCCAGGTTACCACCGCCGTAAAAACAATCGTGGCTAGCACACCAATAAGTTGCACCTTAAGCTGACCACCCATGCTGCTAATACCCTCAGCAAAACCGTAGCCACTAAACACCCCCAGACTGGAGGCTGAAAAAACACCCGCCAGCAAGGTTCCTAGAATCCCACCAACGCCATGCACCGGAAAAACGTCCAGAGAATCATCAATTTTTAATACCCGTTTAATATACTGGGTGGCAGTAAAACAGACAGCCCCCGCCAGTAAGCCGATAATCAGCGCCCCGCCGGGACCAACAAACCCCGAAGCCGGGGTAATCGTCCCCAAACCCGCTACCATGCCGGTTACAACACCCAGCGCGCTGGGTTTGCCAAAACGATACCATTCAATGGCCATCCACGTCATCGCACCGGTTGCGGCGGAGATATGGGTGACCAGTATCGCCATAGCCGCATTACCATCAGCGGCTAGCGCACTGCCGCCATTAAATCCAAACCAGCCCACCCAGAGCATACCCGCACCGGCGATGGTCATGGTCATATTGTGTGGCATCATGGTTCTTTGGGGAAAGCCGCGACGTGGTCCCAGCACTATGGCTGACACAAGGGCAGCTACACCGGCGGTGATATGCACAACCGTACCTCCAGCAAAATCATACAGCCCCATATCCGCTAGCCAGCCACCACCCCAAACCCAGTGGGTCACGGGCACATACACCAGCAATAGCCAGATTGCACTAAAGATCAGCATCGCGGAAAATTTCATACGCTCAGCAAATGCACCAATAATTAACGCCGGGGTAATAATGGCGAAAGTCATTTGAAACATCATAAATAAAGGTTCTGGAATAGTGCCGGAGACACTATCCCGGCCAATACCCGACATCATCACTTTACTGAAATCACCAATCCACTGATTACCTTCTCCAAAAGCCAGGCTGTAACCAACGGTCAACCACAACACTGAGACCACACCAGCAATTGCAAAACACTGCATTAACACCGACAGAACATTGCGCGAACTGACCAGTCCACCGTAAAACATCGCCAGGCCAGGTAAAGTCATCATCAGAACCAGTGCGGTTGATGCGAGTATCCAGCCCGTATCCGCACCATTAAGCGTATCTTCAGCAAATACGGATAGGGGCAATAACGCCAGCAGGCAAAATGCCATAAATTGTGAATATGCTCTTCTCATTTTTTAATAAACCCCAAACAATTAATTCGTCGATTTTTTCCCGCCGTGGTTTGCGACTGCAAAATATTTACACCTATAAAAATTAAAGCGCTTCCTGACCTGATTCGCCGGTTCTTATTCGAATAACCTGCTCAAGCTCAGATACAAATATTTTGCCATCGCCTATCTTGCCAGTGTTTGCAGCATCTCTGACCGCATTAATGACGAGATCAACCATGTCGATTTTTACTGCAATCTCGACCTTTACCTTGGGTAAAAAATCTACAACATATTCAGCCCCCCGATATAACTCGGTATGGCCTTTTTGTCGACCAAAGCCCTTTACTTCTGTGACGGTTATGCCCTGTACACCAATTTGAGCCAGTGATTCACGCACCTCATCCAGCTTAAACGGTTTAATTATTGCTGTTACCATTTTCATTGATTTGCCTCTAAATTCTTATATACCCGTTACATGCACCAAAGTGCAGCCTCATTCGCACCAATAAAATACAATTGCACCACAAAAATACGATTTGACGGAATTTAACAGGTTTTTCATAAAAAGCCAATTTAAGCCACTCAATGGTTCTTCTATATCATTGATTTATCAGCAGTAATTAAGCATTTGATAATGAAGCTGGTTGGCCTGTAGAGGTTTTTATTAAAAATCGCAGTGGAATTTAATGACAAAATTCCAGCAACTATGTAAATTAACCATTATCTGGAAATGCGGAAAACATCACACTTTTTCACTACGCCGTTTGTAATTAACTTAATTGCATAATTTAATGAAACCTTAAGAAAAATTAAACTAAAATACTGCAATTGCAATTAAACCTGCATTTCCTTTATAGCCTTTATGGAGAATCTTCCGTGTTCAACCCAACCAACAAACTTTTGAGCTTCATTGCTCTGTTATTAATAACACTTTCATCTCAATCATTTGCTCAAAAAGCCCCCGCCTTTACCCTCAGCGGTGATAGCGGAAAGGTCAAATTATCTGACTATAAAAACAAGGTGGTTTATGTTGATTTCTGGGCATCCTGGTGCAAGCCTTGCCAAAAATCATTTTCATTTATGAATGACATGGAAGCCCGTTATGGTAAAAAAGGCTTTAAAATTATCGCCATTAATTTAGACAGCGATCGTGCTGCAGCCAAATCATTTCTAAAAAAACACCCCGCTAAATTCACTGTTGCCTATGACCCTGAAGGTAAAACACCCGGCTTATACAAGTTAAAAGTTATGCCAACCTCCTATCTGGTTGATCGCAGGGGCAACCTGGTTAATGTGCATAAAGGTTTTAAAAAAAGCCAGACAGCCAAGCTTGAAAAACTGATTGTGCAAACACTGAACAAAAAATAAGCATAAAGTAAAAAAACTATTTACCGCAAATTAATACAATCAACTATTTACGATTGGTAGCAAGCCACTGTTAATTTTAATTAATTGCGTTCACTTGCGGTAAATTTTTAGCTCTATAGCCGATTAAACCTGTAAAACATCGAATAACCTTTGTGTCAAAACCTACACCCCAAATAACAACTGAAATTAAAAAAGACTACAGCATTGGTCGCTTTGCCGCGATGGCATGTCCATGTGAAATATTGCTCGAATCTTCTGATACATCACTCATTTCATCCATCACCGAACTTGCCCGTGATGAAGCCAAACGCATTGAAAAAAAATTCAGTCGCTATCGAAAAGATAATATTATTTATAAAATAAATAGCTCAAATGGCAGCGCTATTAAAGTTGATAATGAAACCGCACTGATGCTCGATTTTGCAGATCAATGCTATCAGTTAAGCGAAGGAAAATTTGATATTACTTCCGGTGTACTGCGAAAAATCTGGACATTTGATGGCAGCGATAATATTCCCAGTGAGGAACAGGTGAAAAAAATAAAGCCTGATATTGGCTGGAACAAAGTCACCTGGAATAAACCATTCATAACACTGCCTCGAAATATGGAAATAGATTTAGGTGGAATTGGCAAAGAGTATGCGGTGGATTCAACCGTGAAAATTTTAATGCAGCACACAGATAGAAGTTTTCTGGTCAATTTTGGTGGCGACATTGCCTGTCCAAAACCACGCGAAAACAATACGCCCTGGGTCATTGGCGTTGACGACCCAAAACATACGGGTGAAATTTCAGCTGGAAAAGTCACATTATATCAGGGCGGGCTGGCAACTTCCGGTGATGCCCGTCGCTACCTGTTAAAAGACGGTGTTAGATACAGCCACATACTCGACCCGCAAAGCGGATATCCAGTTCCACACGCTCCGCGCTCGGTTAGTGTTATTGCAAACACCTGCCTGGAAGCAGGTATGCTATCAACATTTGCTATGTTGCAAGGAGAGGGCGCTGTTAAATTTTTAGAGGCGCAAGATGTTAAGTTCTGGAGCATTCCCTGAAGTTTTTTAAGAAAAAGCCCCAATCAACCTTCAACTCGTTTAAATTTAACAATCTGTCGACGCTGCTTTTTACTCGGTCGTTTTTCACTATGGGGCATATTAGCATTCAAAATTTTCAGCGACTGCGCAATTTCCTTGCGCTTTTGCATACTCTGTTCATCTTCCGCATACAATGCCTGGGCTTCAGTTGCCGGACGTCTATGTTTGTTTAGTGCTTCTACCGTTATTTTAAATTCAAATTGCCCACGGGTAATCTGTAATTGATCACCGACTTTAATATTTCGCGACGGCTTAACCCGCTCACCATTTAAGTGCACCTTGCCACCATTAATAGCTTCTGCAGCCAGCGGACGGGTTTTAAAAAATCTTGCGGCCCATAACCATTTGTCGAGCCTTTGTTGATTATCTACTTGCATGATGTCGAATTTTTCTTGTAAATAATATTAGCGGTGCCAAAAACATTACCCACAGCACAGAACCAAATAAGCCTGTCCGCTTTTCTTCTGCATGAACCGCATCAAAAACTCCATCCTGTATTTTTATACTTTTTATCTCACTCTTATCGTTCGCCAAATGAGCCGCTTCCCCTTGCTTTACCGAACGCTTTTCTTTATTACTTTGCATATCAATCACACCACGATTAACCTTTACAAAAAGCCCTTTACTATTAACATCTAAGCTACCATCACAGCCGTGCTGTTGTAATACCCGAATAGCATATTCTGTTCCGCGCACACCGACTGTAGCCAACGGTGTATGCATTTCATAAATATCTTCCGTCATTTTCCCAATCGAGCCGGTAATTTTTTTAACACTGCCTTTAATCAAATGAATCACACTACGGTTCCCTCCCCGTAAGAGTTGATAATCTTCAATTAACATTTCACTATTACAACGCAGATCTATTTTTGCATCATCAATCATATTTAAACGAATAAAACCATTTACACCCGTAAATACCCTGTCGCCAACAAATATTTCACTCCCCACATCGAGATTTCTTTTTATTTTTTTGCCTTTATTTTTAGTGAAAATTGTAAAGGTTTTTCCACGGCGCTTAATGACCTGACCAACCGACTGTATTTTTTTCGCAACAGGTTTTTGCTGAGCAACAGCAGTTGATTTTGACCGGAACACAGGCAACTCAATACGCTGCCCCGCTTTGATTTTTATCGGATTACCATCAACAAATGCATGGGGGTTTACTTTCACCACTTTTTTAATTATTTGTGGCCACTGCTCCTGTTGATTGGGATACAAAACTTTGACGATACTAAAAACACTCTGACCCGGCTGAATATATAGGTAGCGTTTCTGTGCATTAAATTTAGCCGCTGCCGCATTAAATGAAAGCAACAGGCACAAAATAAATATGCCCCACAGGCTTTTTGTAAATGTTTTTGTTAGATCTATATTTATAAGCATGATGACATGTCGCTGAGTTATACCCTGATATTAGCTGAATACGTAAAAGATTGATGCAGAAATTTAATTTTAATGCTTCATACCCCAGTTCATCAACTTTAACTTAAACACAACTATTAATACCTCGCTTAACCTAAAACGCCCCTGCTGATCATTAACCGGCAGAGGCGCTTAGTCGAGTTACTTAGACAACTACTTATTTAGCATATCATTCACACGCTTAACATAGGCCGCCGGATCTTCCAGTTGCCCCCCCTCTGCAAGCATTGCCTGATCAAATAAAATATGCGCCCAGCTTTCAAACTTATCCTGATCACCCATATCTTTGAGCTGCTTAATCAACGCATGCTCAGGATTGATTTCCAGAATCGGCTGACTCGGTGGAACTTCCTGCCCCGCAGCGCGCATAATTTGCTGCATCTGCATGCCCATGTCATTTGAATCGAGTACCAGGCATGAGGGAGAGTCCGTCAGGCGATGGGTGATACGAACCTCTTTGGTTTTATCCGTGAGCTTTTCTTTCAATAGCTCAACCACACCTTTCATGTCACCCTCAGCGGCTTTCTGCGCTTTCTTTTCTTCTTCGTCTTCGAAGCTGCCCAGATCAAGATCGCCCTTTGCAATGTTCTGCATTGGCTTACCTTCAAAGTCTGTCAGGTGTTGTACCAGCCATTCATCAATACGATCAGATAGCAGTAACACTTCCAGTCCTTTACGTTTAAAGACTTCTAAATGCGGACTATTTTTTGCAGAAATATGGCTATCCGATGTTATGTAATAAATCTGCGTTTGCTCTTCTTTCATGCGCGCAACGTAATCTTCTAAAGAAACCGTTTGCTCCGCACTACCGGTTTCCGTGGTTGCGAAACGGAATAGTTTTGCTATACGTTCTTTATTTGCAAAATCCTCAATGGGCCCTTCTTTCATTACATTACCAAAGGCTTGCCAGAAAGTGGCATATTTTTCGGCATCGTTTTTAGCCATTTTTTCCAGTAAACCCAGCACCTTTTTAACCGATGCAGATTTAATTTTATCAATCACTTTATTGTGCTGTAAAATTTCACGGGATACATTTAATGGCAAGTCATCCGAATCCACCACACCGCGAATAAAGCGTAAATATTGCGGCATAATATGTGTTGTATCTTCCATAATAAAAACACGTTTTACATATAATTTAATACCCTGTTTACGTTCACGCTCATATAAATCAAACGGCGCTTTAGCGGGAATATATAACAGTGATGTATAAGACTGATTGCCTTCAACCTTGTTATGACTCCAGGTCATCGGTGCTTCAAAATCGTGGGCGATGTGCTTATAAAATTCGTTATACTCTTCGTCTTTCACTTCGCTCTTTGGGCGCGCCCACAAAGCAGATGCTTTATTCACGACTTCATTTTCTGGTATAACGACTTCATCGGTTTTTTCCGCATCTTCAGCGTCTTCTGCAACCGGTTCCGGTTCTTTTGGCATGGTGATCGGCAGTGATATATGATCGGAGTAAGTATGAATAATGGTTTTTAAACGCCAGCTATCCAGAAACTCTTCTTCGCCTTCACGGATGTGCAGAATAATATCGGTACCGCGTGACTCTTTTTCGATGGTTTCCAGTGTGTAACTGCCTTCACCTTCAGATTCCCATAAAACCGCCTGATCTGCGGACTGACCTGCACGACGGGATTTAACTGTCACTTTATCCGCAACAATAAATGTCGAATAAAATCCCACGCCAAACTGACCGATCATGTGTGAGTCTTTCATCTGGTCACCGGTCAGGGAGTCCAGGTATTTTTTAGTGCCCGAGTTGGCAATGGTGCCGATATTATCGACAATTTCTTCCCGGGACATACCGATGCCGTTATCGGAAACGGTTAATGTGTTGGCCTCTTTATCAAACTCAATATGAATATTCAGATCAGAATCACCACCATAAATATCATCGTTGCCCAGTGCTTCAAAACGCAATTTATCGCAGGCATCTGATGCATTGGATACCAGCTCACGCAGGAATATTTCTTTATTGGAATACAGAGAGTGAATCATCAGTTTTAGTAACTGCTTCACTTCTGCCTGGAATTCAAGGGTTTCTTTGTAGGCTTCTACGCTCATTGGGGTCTCCATAACAATCGAGTGGAAATATAAATTCTGAGTTCTCAGATGGGGGGGCTAAGTGATATTTCAAGGTTTGAAGGCTAAATTCTGAAGGTAATTCTTTATGCTATAACCTCCCCCTTAGAAAAAGGGGGTCTGAGGGGGATTTAGGCTTGTTATTAAATCTCCCCCAACCCCTCTTTTTCTAAGAGGGGGCGACAAACCAACCCCTCTTTTTTCTAAGAGGGGAGCTACAAATCAAATCTGCCGTTTTAGCTGTATTGCCTGCAAACGCTGACGAATCACCGCTTTACGTGCTGCATTCTGGGTGATTTTTAACAGATGTAAGTAACGCTGTTTTGCGTCTTCGTAAAAACCCGCCTCAAACATACTTTCAGCGGCTCTGAAGGTTGCAGTGTGATACCAGGGGTCATATCCTTTATCCGTCGAAGAAGCCGACTTCAAAAACAGGAATGCGGCCTGCTCAAACTGTTTTAATTCATGGTATGACTCAGCCTTCCAGAAGAGAATTTCTCTGCTTATGCGCACATCTTCAACCATTTTTTGCAGCTGATTAAATATTTTTAGTGCCATTTGATGCTGCTCAACCGCCTGCAAATCAAACACCACCTGTAAATATTTTTCCGCTTGCAGGGATTTAATTTCTTCATTGCTCAGCATATTGGTTAACACATCCGCACCCTGCTCAAACGAGCCACTTAAAATAAGCACTCTGGCACGACGAAGGTTCCAGTCAAACTGTGGCTGATCCTCGGGGGGCTGCTTGAGGTCCGCCATTAATGCTGCCGCAGCCTTAATATTTGAGTGCACAAGATTATAATCGATTAAACGATAACGCACCTCTGCTGCCAAATCTGACATGCTTGTGATATAGCTGGACTGAGTAAATAAATGATTCACCAGCGCTAATGGCTGCTGGTTAATATCCATTAATTTTACCAACTGTTGCATCGCCAGTTTTCGATGGTGCTCTTCCCCGGCTTTTAATGATAAAACCGCAAAGATTGATTTTGCGGTAAGCGGGTCACTCTGAAATAAATTACTGCCCAGTGCATACCAGCTAACATCATTACCTTTTAGCAATGCTTTTTTATTGGCCTCTAAATTACCTTTTTTTAGATACAGCGTCCAAAGTGAATCCGCATTGATATCAACACCACCAATACGAACCAGAGAGTCTGTAATCCCGCGGTGCTCTTCAGAAAGCAGTACTTCCAGTAATAAAATTGCCTGCTCAATATCATTGGCGGCAACGGCTGAAACCAGCGCAACATATTGAAATAAATATTTACGCGCATCATTTTCATCAATACTCGCCAGTACCAGTTGCGCACTATCCAGAGCATTTAAGGGTGAAATCAATTTTGCATTTATTTTCGCCAGCAAAACCAGCGCCTGTGCTTCGGGCTTTTTAATCTGTTTTAATAATGTAATAGCTTCAGCGTGCTGGTTTAGTTGGATTAATAATTCCGCCTGTAATTGCAACCAGCTTAAGCCATCTTCGTTTTGCAACTCACCGTAATCCTGCTGATATCGGCGCATGGCCGTTTGCGCATCATTGATATGAGATTGATTTAAATAAACCTGAATAATAATACGCCGCCAGGCAGCATAGGTATTGGTACGCACTAAACTATTCGCATTCCATAACAACTTACGTACTTTACTGAGTACAATATCGTACTGTTTTAATTGCAGTAATGCCTGCAACTGCATGGTCAAAAACCAGTTCCTGTCTGCGGTGGCTATTTTAAAACTGGAGAGTTTTTCAGTCTGCTGATTAATGCGTTCATTTACTGCTTGCCAGCGATGCATATATTTTAATAAAGCGATGCGTTTTTGCTCCCAGTAAAGCCACTCTGTCGGATCGTCTTTAATATATTCTGGTTGTTCCCGTTGAATATAACTTAAGGCAAGTTCCGGGGCATGCAAGCTCACCAGTTCATCAATATTTTTAAAGTGACCTTCTCTTTGTGCCTGAATTTTTTCGTTTTGTTCATTTACATTATTTTCAGCATGCAGGGGCTGAAAAAACAAATAAAGTGTAAAAAAAACAAAGTGTGAAATTTTCATAAAATATAAATATTATTGTTTCTGCAGGCGTTAGTTTTAGCTGGCACCTGCAATCTATAATTACAAATATAAAAAAAGGGATGCATAAGCACCCCTTTTTTTATTACAAATCGTAAAAACAAAAACGACTTATAACTTTTCTTTAATACGAGCCGCTTTACCAGTAAGACCGCGAAGGTAGTAAAGTTTAGCACGACGTACTTTACCCTGGCGTTTAACTTCAATTTTTCCAATCATCGGGCTGTGAGTTTGAAAAACACGCTCAACGCCTTCACCGTTAGAAATTTTACGTACTGTAAATGCAGAGTGTAAACCACGGTTACGCTTGGCAATTACAACACCCTCAAATGCCTGTAAACGCTCACGATCGCCTTCTTTTACTTTTACCTGCACGATAACCGTATCACCAGACGAAAACGTCGGGATATCCGATTTCATTTGCTCTGCATTTAGCTCTGCAATGATGTTGCTCATGGTCTTACTCCACCAATAATTTAACTATTAAATTCTATTCAACATTGTCGAGTTCCTTTTTAAAGGCATCCAACAACTGTTGCTGTTCATCTGTCAGGTTTAAGGCGTCGATTAAATCCGGTCGCCTTAACCAGCTTCGTCCCAGGCTCTGCTGTAATCGCCATCGGTCTATATCCCGATGGTTTCCACTAAGCAGTACCTGTGGCACGGTGCGACCGTCAATCACTTCCGGTCGCGTGTAATGCGGGCAGTCTAGCAGGCCCTGCATAAACGAATCCTGTTGCGCGGATTGGGCATCCCCTAATACGCCGGGAATCATCCGCGCTATTGCATCTATCAGTACCAGTGCGGGCAGTTCACCACCACTGAGTACGTAATCCCCAATTGACCATTCTTCGTCAACATGAGTTTCGATAATGCGCTCATCTATTCCTTCGTAGCGACCAGCGATTAATATCAGCCCCGGCTGCTCAGCCAGTTTTTTCACATCCTGCTGAGTGACCGTTTTACCCTGGGGGCTCATGTAAACCACCCGGCTATCTGGTGCCGATGCCTTCGCATCCTCTATTGCTAACTTTAGTGGTTGCACTTTCATTAGCATGCCGGGGCCGCCACCGTAGGGGCGGTCATCGACGGTGCGATGGTTATCTGTTGTGTAGTCTCTGGGGTTCCAGCTGTTTAGCTGAATCTGACCGTTTTTAACCGCCCGGCCCAGTACACCGATATTCGCAACGCTTTCAACCATTTCCGGGAAAAGGGTTACGACATCAAATTTCATTGCTCTTTAAAACTCCGGGTCCCAGTCAACAGTAATCGTTTCTGTTGATATATCCACCTCGGTAACCGCATTACCCACGGTAAAAGGAATTAATCGTTCCCGATCACCCTGCACCACCAGTACATCGTTAGCACCGGTTTCCAACAGGTGGTGAACCTTACCCAAGTCAACACCTTCAACGGTAACCACTTTCAGGCCCGTCAGTTGATGCCAGTAATATTCGCCTTTTTGCAGCTTGTCCAGTTGCTGCGGGAAAATCGCAATTTCATCACCCTGATAAAGCATGGCTTCATCACGGTCGTCCAGTCCGGACAGTTTGGCGACGACTGTTTTGCCCTGACGCTTACCACCATCAAGTTTAACCTCGCGCCACTTACCCTGGTGCTTAACCTGCCAGGTGCCGTACTTAACAATTTTTTCTCGCGGGTCAGTAAAAGAATGCACTTTTACCCAGCCCTTCACACCAAAAACGCCGGATATATTACCCAGCGAAATTAGTTGATTTTCATCTAAACCCTTCGTTGTAGCCTGCTCAGCCATTAGCTCGCCTGCAACACAACATAAAGTATTTAGGCAGCAGTAGCCGCTTTTCGTGCCTGCTTAACCAGCGTAGCAACACGATCAGATGTGCCTGCGCCCTGGCCAACCCAGTGATCGATACGATCAAGGCTGATTTCAAGGTTCTTTTCAGCACCTTTAGCCATAGGGTTAAAGTAGCCTACACGTTCGATGTAACGACCGTCACGTGGCATACGTGAATCGGTTACAACTACATGATAAAAAGGCTGTTTCTTAGCGCCACCGCGTGATAAACGAATCGTTACCATTAGTATTAATCTCTAAATTAGTTAATCTGTGTCCACATATATGACCCCAAATATAAATTCGGGTCACGGGAAAAGCGGGATTTTAGTGGTTTTTAGGGATAGTAGCAAGCCCTAATTTAGTCTTAAAAGCGTTTTACCGCAAATGAACGCTAATATACGCAAATGTTTTTATTTGTGTGCCTGCGGCACACTACAACAACTAAGGCTTTTGCTTTTATTTGCGTCCATTCGCGTTCATTTGCGGTAAACAGCTTTTGACTTTAAGTGCACTACATTCCCATCCCAGGCGGCATTTTCCCCTGCATCATGCGCATCATTTTCTTCATGCCGCCGCCTTTCATTTTCTTCATCATCTTTTTCATTTGCAGCTGCTGCTTCATTAGCTTATTCACTTCCTGTACCTGCACACCAGCACCGGCGGCAATACGTTTTTTACGTGAGCCTTTGATAATATCGGGAAATGAGCGCTCCTGGGGCGTCATCGACTGAATAATCGCAATTAGTCGTTTCACATCTTTATCATTGACCTTATCTTTCATGGCAGCCATTTGCCCACCCATACCGGGCATTTTATCGAGTAAGCCACCTAGCCCGCCCATGTTCTGCATCTGTTCCATTTGCGATTTCAGGTCATTGAAATCAAAGCCCCCGCCTTTTTTAAATTTGGCGGTGAGTTTTTCCGCTTCTTTTACATCAACGGTGCGCTGTACTTCTTCCACCAGGCTGAGTACATCACCCATGCCGAGTATTCTGGAAGCCAGGCGATCCGGATAAAACGGCTCTAACGCATCAACTTTTTCACCCGCACCTAAAAACTTGATTGGCTTGCCGGTGATCTGGCGAATTGACAGGGCCGCACCGCCACGGGCATCACCGTCGGTTTTAGTCAGTACAACACCGGTTAATTCCAGTGCTTCATTAAAAGCTTTGGCAGTATTGGCCGCATCCTGACCGGTCATGCTGTCCACTACAAACAAAGTTTCCACCGGATTCACCGCCTGATGAATCTGCTGGATTTCAGCCATCATTTCATCGTCAATATGCAGGCGACCCGCGGTATCCACTAATAACACATCCTGAAACTGCTTCTTCGCCGCGTCCAGTGCGCCACTGGCGATATCCACCGGGTTCTGCTCATTTTCACTGGGATAGAAGGTCGCACCCACCTGGTCAGCAAGTGTATGCAGCTGTTTGATTGCGGCGGGACGATACACGTCACAACTCACCACCATGACTTTCTTTTTATGACGCTCCTGCAACAATTTGGCCAGCTTGGCAACAGTGGTCGTTTTACCCGCGCCCTGTAGGCCCGCCATTAACACCACCGCTGGTGGTTGAGCGGCCAGATTCAGCTCTTCATTGGCCGCCCCCATTGTTGCAACCAGTTCTTCATCGACAATTTTTATCAGCGCCTGACCCGGTGACAGGCTACTCATCACCTCCTGGCCCACTGCCCGTTGCTTCACCCGATCAACAAAATCACGCACCACCGGCAATGCCACATCGGCCTCCAGCAGCGCCATGCGTACATCCCGCATGGTGTCTTTTATATTGTCTTCAGTAATTCGACCCTGGCCACGCAGGTTCTTTATGGTTCTGGAAAGGCGATCGCTTAGGCTATCAAACATGATTATTTATGAACTTGAGTTTTAGTAAAGAGGAGATTATATCTGAAAACGGTCGTCACTGGCTAACTGACATAAGCTCTGCTCGCCATTTACCGCATCGACACACTCCTGAAAGATACGTATCTCATCGCCGGGCTTTAAATGTGAAATGCCAACGCGGGTTTTATGCTTTAGTTTTTTAAGGTCCTGCGCCAGCAAACTTGGACAGTAATGCTTTGCCAGTTTAGCGAGCTCGATTTCTTCATCTGCAAACGAGGTTTCCACGATCAGAAAATCCAGGTTTGCACATTTATTTAGCTGCTGCCAAAAAGTATCATTGGTCGTGGTATCACCGGAATAAGCCAACACAGCAGAGCCCGATCTCACAATATAAGCACAGGCGGGGACCGTATGATTAACATCAACCATCTCTAAGCGCCTTTCACCCAGACTAATTTTATCCCCCGGATTCATTTCAATGAACCTTATTACAGGCGTCTGTTTTGTCGGCAGCTCGGTAAAATCTGGCCACAACTGCCAGTTAAACATATGCTCCCGCAGTATTTTGATCGTTTCCGAACGTGCATAGATTTGCAGTGGTTGATGCTGTAAATCGTTAAACAAAGTATCCGCTAGCAGGGGAATACTCAACACATGATCCATATGACTATGAGAGATAAAAATATGTTTCAACTGGTGCATTTCCGCCAGCGTCAAATCCCCTACACCGGTACCCGCATCCAGCAAAATATCATTATCAATCAAATAAGATGAGGTATGCAGCCCCTGGCCAATGCCTCCACTGCAACCCAACACACGTAGTTTCATTACGGGTCTCCCTGAAGACCTTTAGTTTAAGATGCTAGCATGACACAGAAAAAATGCGCTTAAAAAAACTCAGCAAATAGATGAACTTAACGCTTTTTACGCTTAATTCAGATTGATTTTCATACAAAAAAAACAATCTTGCAATTTAAGTTACACAATAGTTTTCACCGCTCCCTGCTTTACCCTATAATATCCACAGCTTTAACTTATAATCTCCCCACTAAATAATGAATTAATGAGTACTGTTTTAACTTAATGGACGCAATCACCGGGCTTATCGCTTTTTCCCTCTATCTGGTTTCCACGCTGGGGCTATTACTGCGCCTGAAGGGTGACGCCTATTTTAACCAGAAACCCATTGCCTATTTATTAATGCCAGGATTTGCCGCAGTTGTTTTACACGGCTTTATTCTTTACATGAATTTATTTGGCTCGAATGGTTTTCAGTTTGGCTTTTTTGATGCGGCCTCTTCGGTTGCTATGGTCATTAGTGGATTAGTATTGCTGATGTCAATTAAACGCCGCACCGAAATACTTGCCGTGGTAATACTGCCTGTTTCAGCCATTACAATATTAACTCAAAGCATGAGCCCTTCCAGTTATATGCTGGCTTACGATGCGCCCCAGGGGTTAAAAATTCATGTATTGGTTTCTATTATTGCCTATAGCCTGCTTGGTCTTGCGGCCTGCATGTCACTTGTATTATCTCTACAAAATCGCATGCTGCACAATCACCACCCGGGGGGGTTAATGAAAAAACTACCGCCCCTGCAGGTTATGGAAAAACTGCTATTTGATTTTATACTTGCAGGCTTTATTGGCTTAACCCTGGCCTTGTTAAGCGGCTTTGTTTTTTTAGAAGATGTCTTTGCCCAGCACCTGGTACATAAAACCGTACTCAGCATTATCGCCTGGATGGTGTTTGCGATTTTGCTGGTAGGCCGCTTCACGATTGGCTGGCGCGGACGCACCGCTATTCGCTGGACCTTAAGTGGTTTTGCCAGTTTAATGCTGGCGTATTTTGGCAGCAAATTTGTGCTCGAATTTATTGTACTCACCTGAAACCAATAACCTGAAACCAACATGAGCCACCTCTCTGACGGCACCCTGTATCTTATTCTGGGATTGCTTATTTTACTCTCTGCGTTTTTTTCCAGCTCCGAAACCGGGCTGATGTCACTGAATCGTTATCGATTAAAATTTCTCGCGGAAAAAGGCAGCCGCGGCGCAAAGCTTGCCATGCGACTGCTGCAACGTCCGGACCGTTTACTCGGCCTGATTTTACTGGGCAATAATTTTGTAAATATTTTAGCCTCCGCCATAGCCACCATTTTAGCCCTGCGTCATTTCGGCGAAGCGGGCATTGCCATAGCAACCGGCCTGTTAACTTTTGTAGTGTTAATTTTTGCTGAAGTCGCGCCAAAAACCCTCGCTGCACTACACCCGGAACGCATCGCTTTTCCCGCCGCTTTTGTTTATGTGCCATTACTAAAAGCCCTTTATCCCTTAGTGCTTATTATAAATATCATTGCTAATACCTTATTAAAACTCGTTGGTGTTCATCCGGAAAAAACACAAAGTGCTGGCGTGAGTGTAGAAGAGCTGCGCAGTGTGGTGATGGAAGCTAACCAGCTGGTGCCGCAAAAACATCAGGACATGCTGCTCGGTTTATTAAATCTGGAGCACGCCACCGTTGATGACATTATGGTGCCGCGAAATGAAATCACCGCACTGGATTTAAACGAAAGCTGGGATGACATTATTGACGACTTAACCACCTGCCAGCGCACTCGCCTGCCCGTTTACCGCGGCGATATTAATAATATTCTGGGTATAATTCACATGCGTCGGGTGATTAATTTATTAAGCCGCAACGAGTTAACCAAAGAGAATTTTGAAACCCAGATTCGTGAAGCCTATTTTATTCCCGAAGGCACTTCACTTTATCAGCAGCTCATTAATTTTCAGAAAAATAAACGTCGCACCGCATTGGCCGTGGATGAATACGGCGACATTCAGGGGCTGGTCACACTGGAAGACATTCTTGAAGAAGTGGTGGGCGAGTTCACCACCGACTCACCGATTAACAACAACAATATTATTGCACAGGATGATGGTAGTTATTTAATTTCCGCTAATACTCACATCCGCGAGATTAATCGCAGCCTGGATATCACCCTGCCCACCGACGGCCCAAAAACCTTAAATGGTTTAATACTCGAATACCTGCAATCCATCCCCGCCACTGGCACCAGTTTATTAATTGCCAACCACCCGGTGGAAGTGATAAAAACCCTGAATAATGCGGTGCAGATGGCGCGCTTAATGCCGAGCTTAAGCAAGGATGAAAGCACCACAAACGACATTGATGAAACACCCGAAGACACATCACAGGACAATTCAAATTCCGATGGCGAAAACTAAACTTCAATATTTATGCAGCAGCTGTGGCTCGGTACACAATAAATGGGCCGGACAGTGTGGCGACTGCGGCGAATGGAATTCGCTAATAGAAAGCATCTACGAAAAAGACAATAGCACAGCCAGCTCGCGCTTTACCGGGTATGCGGGTAAAGCTGCCGTTAAAGACATGGCGGACATTGAACTACAGGAAGAGCCCCGCACCCCCACCGGCATTACCGAACTAGATCGAGTTTTAGGTGGCGGTTTAGTTCAGGGCTCTGTTGTATTAATGGGGGGCAACCCGGGTATCGGTAAATCAACCCTGCTCACCCAAACGCTGGCAACCCTCGGCGATAATATGAGTGCTCTGTACGTCACCGGAGAGGAATCCCTGCAACAGGTTACCCTGCGGGCACGGCGCTTAAATCTAGGTGATAATAAATTTCAGCTGCTTGCAGAAACCTGTGTTGAACGTATTTTACAGCTCGCCAAGCAGGCAAAGCCGCAGGTAATGGTGATCGATTCTATCCAGACCATTTACACCGAATTATTACAGTCAGCCCCGGGGGCGGTGGCTCAGGTTAGAGAGAGTGCCGCGCAACTGGTGCGCTTTGCCAAGCAAACCAATACCGCATTATTTCTGGTTGGCCACGTCACCAAGGAAGGCACCCTCGCCGGCCCACGGGTGCTTGAACATATGGTGGATACCGTGCTCTATTTTGAGGGCGACTCCGGGGAACGTTACCGCATGATTCGGGCGATTAAAAACCGCTTTGGAGCGGTCAATGAGCTGGGGTTATTCGCAATGACCGAAAGCGGTTTAAAAACCGTCAGCAATCCCTCTGCCATCTTTTTGTCCCGTCACGATGAACCGGTGGCGGGCAGCATGATTACCGTTACCCGCGAGGGCAATCGCCCTCTACTGGTAGAGGTGCAGGCGCTGGTGGATGAATCCCATTTAGGTAATCCCCGACGGGTGACATTGGGACTGGACCAAAACCGCCTGTCCATGCTGCTGGCAGTACTGCATCGCCACGGCGGTATTCCCATGCATGACCAGGATGTGTTTATTAATATTGTCGGCGGTGTGCGCGTCACTGAAACTGCTGCGGATGCTGCGATGTTGCTGTCTATTTTATCCAGCTTTCGCGACCAGCCCCTACCACAAAAACTTTTTGCATTTGGTGAAATTGGCCTGGCAGGGGAAATTCGCCCGGTACCTAATGGCCAGGAACGTTTAAAAGAAGCCGCTAAACATGGCTTTACCCATGCGGTAATTCCAAAGGGAAATATGCCCAAGGCTCAGGATATACCACCCGATATGGAAATTATTGCGGTGAGTCGGGTGAGTGAGTTACTGGATATTTGACTGGGTTTTTTAGTCTGGTTATGAGCTGTGATAAACTCCCCTCAGTAACAAGATTAATTTTATTTATAATCTGCAATAATTATAACCATATCTATACTCCCGTTTTACTAAGGGGAGGTAAAAAGAGCCAGGGATGAGCCCCTCTTAGAAAAAGAGAGAGGGCCTATATTTTTATTACTACCAGCTTGATAGTGCTAAATATTAATGATAGGTGGGAGATTTATCATAATAAACAAACTGTCGATATACCTGACAAAAAAAATAAAACTTAAAAAAAAATATCAGTTTGCTGAAATCAAACAACTTACATCCATAGCAGCCATAGCATTTCCACTTCATTGGCAATATATTTGCTTACAACTCAGTAACACAAAAATTTATTACTTTAGTAATCCCTAAAAAATATATTACAGGAACACTCAGAAAATGATTAAAACAAAAAATACCCCTCTATGGGTTTTTCTTGCTTTCTCCGCAATCGAATCTCGTAAAGGTGCGTTAATTTTAATCTGGGCCTGTGTGGCCTTTACCCTTTACTCCCTTCCCTGGGCAACGTTGCTCGGCGATGCCATTGGCGAGCTTGGCAAACAACTTCTGGTGATTGATGACTGGAGCTGGGTGGCCATGATGGTCCCCATCACGCTCTGGTATATTTTAAGCTTGATATGGATGGATAAACATCAGGGCTGGTTAGGCTCGCCCGCAGATGCAAATCAGTAATCTCGAGTTTAACGTAGCCACACTTCAACCCGGCGATTTTTATGCCGCCCCCCCGCATCCTCATTTGAGACCACCGGAATTGCATCCCCGTAAGCCCTTACGCGAACCGGGTCGATGCCATTTTGTACCAGTAGATTAGAAACCCAGTCGACTCGATAAGTTGCTAAATCTAAACTAAATGCGGGGTGCTTCGACTCACTGGATTCCGCAAACCCAAATAACATAACCTTTTTATGCTTATTCTCTTTTTTAGATAAAAACTCAGCCAGCCGGTCAATATCGCGCATCGCCTTATTATCCGGTTTTGTTGTGCCTTTCTTAAAACGGAAATTTAATGACAGACGCTGACCTCTGTGGGTTAATTTTAAATATTCAGCTGGAAATCTGGCATCCGCCTCTACAGATTTAAGCTTTAAATTCTGCGAAATAAAACCACTTGCATCAACAATGTTCTGACCGGATTCAGATAATGCAAACTCAATAAATGATTTAACGTCTTTATTTGAATTTAGCTCAGGCACATATAAAAACAAACGCCGCGCCAGGGCATAATCTTCTGTTGCTACATCAAATTTCTGCGGTTTTTTAGCCTGTGTCCCCTGATCCGAAACCCCCAGCGGTTTTGCGTTACGCACGGAAGGCAGACCAACAAACCCAATTCCAGATACATCATCGGCAACATCGTCGGATAATTTATCATTAGATTCATACCGTAAAGCACCTTTCACAAGCTTTGATTTTTTACCCATCACCAGCGCTTTAAAGGTATCGAAGGTGCCTGATTTATTATCTCTGGCATAAACATGAATTTTTCCGGAAAGACTTTTATCCACCTCATTCCAGTGGGTGATTTTGCCGGTAAAAATTTTCTTAATAATATTTTTATCCAGTTGCATCAGTGGATTTTGCGGATTTACAATTACCGCAATACCATCCAGCCCAACCACAAATTCCACACCCAGTCGGCTCATTTCTCCAAACTGTTTTAAGCTGTTATTTTCCTTTGCTTTAATCGGTCGAGACGACATACCAATATCAGCAGAACTGCTTTTTAGCGACTTAAAAGACGTGCCGGAACCATGGGATTTAATTTCGATCACTTTTCTTTCGCCGGCCCGGTTTCGGCTAACAATGTCAACTTCTTCTTCATCACTCCGAACGGTATGTATTTGCTGATACCCCATTGTTTGTAACCAGCCTTGCACCAGCGCCGGCCCGAGTTTGGCTCCAATCGTGTTAGAACCATGCATACGAAATAGCACCTCATCTGCCTGTACGGCTTGCAACATAAATAATAATGAAATAAACACAAAGAACATTTTTAGCATTTTAAAACTCAGCCTGGTAATGAATAATTAGGCGCAAAATACTACAGAAATATTAAGATATTATTAAATACCGATACATTAGCGCCCAAACTTTATCCTTGCCACTTCACGAAGACCCACCTTTTAACAACAAACAACCTCTACATGCTGGCGCCAATCCATTGAAACCAGTAATATAGGCCCCTGATTATAATCATTACGAAACCATAATATGGCACGAAAAACACCCGTCAATTTTGAAAAGGCCATGTCACAGCTAGAAACACTGGTGGAAGACATGGAACAGGGAGATCTACCTCTGGAAGATGCGCTCAAGCACTTTGAGAAGGGCATTTCGCTGGCGGCAGACTGCCAACAGGCGCTGAGCAAAGCAGAGCAGAAAGTGACCCAGCTGATTGAAAAAAATGGCGAACTGCTAGAAAAACCATTCGAGATTGATGAATAAAGAATGCCTGACAATCCCCAGTTTAAAGCCTTGCTGAAAGACTATTGCGAGCGCGTAGATAATCACCTTAACCTCTGGCTACCTGAACCTGCCGGACCTGAAGCCAGGCTACAGGAGGCAATGCGTTACTCGGTCATCGGGGGCGGCGGTAAACGGGTTCGCCCGGTGCTGGTTTATGCCGCGGGGCATGCACTAAATGTTGAACTCAAGCAACTGGATGCCTGCGCCTCTGCGGTTGAAATTATTCACGCCTATTCCCTGATACATGACGACCTGCCCGCTATGGACGATGACGATTTACGTCGTGGCCGCCCCACCTGCCACAAAGCTTACAATGATGCCACCGCTATCCTGGCGGGAGATGCACTGCAGGCGTTTGCCTTTGAAGTGCTGGCCTCCGATGAAGCGATGCAAGTCAGTGCCGGTATTCGAATTGAAATGATACAGCTACTAGCTCGGGCCAGTGGGTCCGTTGGCATGGCGGGTGGGCAGTCTATTGACCTTGAAGCTGTGGGAAAATCGCTGAATTTGGAACAGCTGGAAAACATGCACCTGCTGAAGACCGGTGCATTAATTCGTGCCAGTGTGTTACTCGGTGCCATGTGCAGTCCGAATATTCAGGCTGCCAAACTCGAGGCACTGGACACCTATGCACGTTGCGTGGGCCTGGCCTTTCAGATTCACGATGATGTTCTGGATGTCACCGCTGACACGCAAACCCTGGGCAAGCCTCAGGGCTCTGATGAGCAACAGAACAAGCCCACCTACCCTGCCTTACTGGGGCTGGAAGGGGCAACCCAAAGAGCATTGGAACTGCATCAACGCGCACTTGAAGCACTGGAGATTTTTGATGACTCGGCAAATGTATTACGTCAACTTTCCGCCTATATCATTGAGCGCGAGCACTAACATGAATTTATGGATAAAAATTTCACACAATTAAAATGACAGAATTGACACCACAATTTCCACTACTGGAAACCATATCCTCCCCGGAGGATGTACGCGCCCTTGCAGAGTACCGCCTAAACCAGCTGGCGGATGAGCTGCGCAAGTTTGTCATTCAGTCGGTAGCGCAAACCGGTGGACATTTATCCGCCGGGCTGGGCACGGTTGAACTCACCCTTGCGTTGCATTATGTATATAACACGCCGGAGGACAAACTGGTATGGGATGTCGGCCATCAGTCCTATCCCCACAAAATCATTACCGGCCGACGTGACCAAATGAATACCATTCGCCAGCACAACGGTCTTGCAGGCTTCCCAAAACGCAGTGAGAGCCCTTACGACACCTTTGGCGTTGGACACTCCAGCACGTCCATTAGTGCCGCTCTGGGCATGAGTATGGCGGCAAAAATGCGCGGTAGCGAACAGAAAACCATCGCCGTTATTGGTGATGGCGCGATGTCCGCGGGCATGGCCTTCGAAGCGCTCAACCACGGGGGTGATACGGACACCGACCTGCTGGTGATTTTAAATGACAATGAAATGTCAATTTCACCCAATGTAGGCGCCCTTTCAAAACACCTGTCAAAAATTATGTCTGGCAAAATGTACTCAACCGTGCGCAGTGGTTCAAAACGCGTACTGGAAAAATTTTCCATGTGGGATCTAGCTCAGCGCACTGAAGAGCACGTAAAGGGCATGATGATGCCCGGCACCCTGTTTGAAGAGCTGGGTTTTAACTACTATGGGCCGGTGGATGGCCACGATATCCCCACCCTGGTAACAATGCTACAGAATCTACGCGCTCAGCCTGGCCCGAAGTTATTGCATGTGATCACTCAAAAAGGCAAGGGTTACAAACCCGCTGAAGATAACCCCTGCCTGTATCACGGCCTTGGCAGCTTCGACCCGGAAACCGGTGATAAACTCGACACTACTTCAGGCAAACCTACCTACACCCAGGTGTTTTCCGACTGGTTATGCGACATGGCTGATAAAGATAACCGGCTGGTAGCCATTACCCCAGCAATGCGCGAAGGCTCAGGACTGGTGGAATTTTCAGAAAAATTTGCGGATCGTTATCACGATGTGGGCATTGCCGAACAACATGCGGTTACCCTCGCAGCGGGCATGGCTTGCGAAATGGCCAAACCGGTGGTGGCTATTTACTCTACCTTTTTACAACGCGCATACGACCAGTTAGTACATGATGTGGCGATCCAGAATCTGCCGGTTTTATTTGCCATCGACCGGGCAGGCTTAGTAGGTGCAGACGGCCCCACCCATGCGGGCAATTTAGATTTAAGCTATTTACGCTGTGTGCCAAATATACTGATTATGACACCCTCGGATGAAAACGAATGCCGCCAGATGCTCACCACCGGTTACCAGCACAATGGCCCGGCGGCGGTGCGCTATCCTCGAGGACAAGGCCCCGGCGTGGAAATTGACACGAAATTTAAAGTGCTGGAAATCGGCAAGGCCGAGATTCGCCGCCAAAGGCAAGATGATCAGGGCCAGGGTGTCGAGAACAGTATTGCCATTTTAGCTTTTGGTAGCATGCTGTCCGAGGCACTGATTGCTGGTCAGGAACTGGATGCCACGGTGGTTAATATGCGATTTGTTAAACCACTGGATACGGATATGCTGCAGAGTATAGCCAGCACCCACCAGCTCCTCGTGACCATTGAAGAAAATGTAATTGCCGGCGGTGCGGGCAGCGGCGTGAACGAATGGTTACTGGCGAACAACCACAATCATCGGGTCATTAACCTGGGGCTACCGGATCGTTTTGTCGAGCATGGTTCCACCCATCAGTTGCTAGCAGAGTGCGGCCTGGATGCGGCTGGAATTATTAAAGCCATTAATCAATAGATCCGAAAAACCATAATCCAACTCGAAAACAGATATCTTTCACCACGGATTGTTTGCCTTAGCCAACCCGTAACGATTTAGCACTGGGCGTCGCGGGCCATTAGCGATTGCTAATAATCCTAAAAACCGATAAAATCCTGCGGTTTTTAGTGGTTCTTTTTCCTATATAATCCCAGACCTGATATGCCAGCCAAATATACCCTTAAAATCGTCACCGACTTTGCATCGGCACACACGCTCCGTGATTACCCCGGTGCCTGCAGTCGTATGCACGGGCATAACTGGAAGGTTGAACTGGAGCTGGAATCCACCCAGCTTGATAATGTGGGCATGGCCGTTGATTTTAAGACCATGAAAAAAGCGACCAATGAAGTATGCGATCGCCTTGACCACCGTTATTTAAATGAGATTGAGCCCTTCACAGAGATCAATCCCACCGCGGAAAATATGGCCGCCTGGATATTTCAGGAAATTGGTAAAAAACTTAACACTGACACTTTGCGCGTTAGCTCCCTCACCCTGTGGGAAACCGAGCGCGCCTGTGTAACCTATAGCGAATAGCGAAAGAGAATATAATGACCGACGTGAAGACAATGCCCGATGTACAGAACAGCCAGGACAAACGTCAAATAGCCATTAACAAAGTCGGCATTAAAGATATTCGTCACCCGGTGCAGGTAAAAGATCGCTCCGGACATGTGCAGCACACCGTGGCTAACTTTAATATGTATGTGGATTTACCGCATAATTTTAAAGGCACACATATGTCGCGCTTTGTGGAAATTTTAAATAGCCATAATCACGAAATCACAGTAAAAACCTTACGCACCATGCTGTCTGAAATGACCGAAAAACTGGATGCGGAAAATGGTCACATTGAAATGAGTTTTACTTATTTCGTGAATAAAAAAGCCCCGGCTTCCGGTGTAGAAAGTTTACTGGATTACGAAGTCACTTTTTACGGTGACAGAGTTGACAACAAAAATCACGTTACCGTAAAAGTCGTGGTACCGGTTACCAGCCTGTGTCCCTGCTCCAAGAAAATTTCAAACTACGGCGCGCACAATCAACGCTCACATGTGACGGTTAATGTTAAAGCCGATGATTTTATCTGGATCGAAGATTTGATTGATATCGTAGAACAGGAAGCCTCCTGCGAGCTCTACGGTTTATTAAAACGTCCGGATGAAAAGATTGTAACTGAACGCGCTTATGACAACCCTAAATTTGTGGAAGACATGGTGCGTGATGTGGCCGCACGTTTAAATGCAGATGATCGAATTCGTTCATATGTATTAGAGTCTGAAAATTTTGAATCTATTCATAATCATTCAGCTTATGCGTTGATTGAGCATGATAAAGACGCTTAAAAGATTTACCGCAAATAAACGCTAATACACACGAATGAAAATAAATAACGTAATTGTATAGTGTTCCTCAGGCACACTAACAAAAAAACATTAGCGTGTTTTGCGTTAATTTGCGGAAAATAGCTTTTAGCTGTTACTCAAACTCAGCCTTCTCAACTTCCAGCTTGGCTAAACTAATATGTTTACCCAGTTCCTGGTCAAATCCTGACCAGTCTTTAAATTTACTCAGCTTCGCTTCGATTTTGGGTTTCATTTCAAAATCTTCCAGACCTTCTTCATTATATTTTTCAACCAGAGAGTATAAAGTATTAAAATATTCTCTCTGCAGTGTCGGTAACTTCACATCACCTGTTGGGCCGTGACCCGGAACATAAAACTGCTTTTTCAAACTGATGGCTCGATCTAGTGCTTTAATTACATCTCTAAAGCTGCCATCACTCATGCGCAATATTCTCAGGTAGCCCACATTATCACCGGTGAAAAATGTTGAGCCTTCAACATATTCAATCATAATATCGCTATCACTGTGCGCAATACCTACTGAATGAATATTAAATGTTAAACCGGCAATTTTTAGTTGCTTACCATCTTTCACTCCACTATCCGGGTAGGCTATTTTAGTATCTTTAGTTGCACCTTCTGTCATGCTCATCATGTTATCTATCCATGATTGAGCGGCACCCGCCTTTGCCTTTTGAATCATTCGCGGGTCGGCAATAATTTCAGCCTTCGGGTAAGCCTGTTTAATCGCGTCATTGGCCAACCAGTGATCGCCATGCACATGCGTATTAAACACATGAGACACCGGCTTTTTGGTAACTTTTTTAATTTCGCGCAACACCATTTCACCGGTTTGCTGGCTGGAGCCCGGGTCAACAATCACCACGCTTTTGTCGCCAATAATAAAAGCCGGATTATTCATAAAACCACGATTTTCTGGATTAGGAATTTCCAGCGGGCCATGAATAACATAAACCGACGCATTAATTTTTTGTGCTTTAAAACCGTTAAAAAAAGCATCCGCCATCAGGCCATGGGAGCTGCAGAGTAAAGCAAACAGGAAAAGTATTTTTTTCATACGATATCTCTTTAGTAAAAATATAATAGACAATAATATTATTAAAATTGTGTGTTAGTTTTCCGCTGAATTTGGCCTGGAAAATTAACTGAGAACAGGCCTGAAAAATGGATCTATTGTTTTAATCTAAAAACACAGCCATTCCTGAATGTATATATCAGGAATGGCCTTTAATTATTATTAGCATTTATTATAGGACAACAATAATTTTTTAATACTATTTAAGTTGCTTTAAAAGAGCATCCCGAAACTGCCAGACAAGCTTGCCTTTTATAGCGCTATCATCCAAATTGCTGATTTTAATTTTACTGGAACCTTTACCAGCAATTTGCTTTAACTGTAAAGCAATACGATCTTCAGGTGCAACTTTTATCACCCGTGGAGTGTCTTCAGAAGAGCTGTCTTCGTATTCTTCACTTTCATCAACGATGACTTCTTTTCCGCTAAACAAACCACCAAACCAGCCACTGTTATCCTGCGGTGGCTTTGTGTCCACATTTAAATTGCCTACCAGCACATTCATAGTTGCAGAGGCCTTATCGCTCTTAATGATATCTACACCCAGTCGGTCCATGGCAATTTGCAGGCGCGTCCAGATGGTATCCGCATCACCCTTTACCTCAAACTCATCCGAGGTGTCTGTAATACGATCAACCCGGGGTTGATAACTATGATAAGCGGATAACAGCTCGGTTGCGCCGGTTTTACTAATACCGTTAAACAAAACAAAACGATAAAGTATTTCACGTTCTAAAAACGGTTCGCTATCACGCTGAGTCCAGGCAGAGGCATCATTACCGACATTTATCTGCAAGCCGCGATGGCTGACAAACATACGGGTTTTATCAGTTCCCTGTACTGCTTCCAGACGAATTCTGAATCGATCTTTATAATCAGGTGAAAAACCACTAAACCAGCTACTGGATGCACCCTCAGCATTGTAAGTGACCTTATATTCATTCATCCAGCTGGTATCAATAAAACCTAATAACTTCTCAACCCGGTCAACCTCTATGCCTTCCGACGCTAGAAAATCGGGAAGCTGGGCCCACACACCCGCAACCGGCATATCAATTTCCAACCAGTAAAGTCGAGAATCATTTTTCAGCTCCAGCCCCTTAAATACCGGCGCAATCGGACTAACCTGGCTCGCCTGAGCTGATTGTGTTTTATGCGATGGCTTCGGTAAACGCAGGGCACCCTGGGTATCGGGTATGCTCAGCTTGGGCGGTATTTCCAGGCTTTTCACCGTAGCGGCATCCAGATACTCCGGACGTTTATCACCGTCTGAACTACAGCCAGCTAATGTGGCTAACAGTAAAATCGGTAACACGAATGTTGTTGACAGGTTTTCAGATAAGAATTTTTTTACTACGAATTTCATACACATAATTTTACAGTACACCCGCCTGACGCATCGCCGCGCGCAGTGTTTCATGATATTGCTCAGATAATTGAGTTAAGGGCAAACGAATGCCTGCGGGCATTTTGCCCATTTCGGTTAATGCCCATTTCACTGGAATGGGGTTGGCCTCAACAAACAGGTCATTATGCAGACCGGTTAAAGGCTGATTAAGTTCCTCGGCTTTTTTCCGATCACCCGCGAGGGCAGCAGCGCACATATCTGACATGGCTTTGGGTACCACATTGTTAGTGACGGAAATAACCCCATCCCCACCCCGCAGCATAAACTCTGTGCCGGTGGCATCATCACCAGAGAAGATATCGAAATTTTCTCCACATAACTCACGTATTTCAGTGAGTCGAGACAAATCACCCGTGGCTTCCTTAATACCAATGATATTAGAGACTTTAGACAAACGTGCCACGGTTTCTGGCAGCATGTCGCAGGCGGTGCGTCCGGGTACATTGTAAAGAATCTGTGGTACCGGTACAGTTTCCGCAATCAGCTTATGATGCAGATACAGTCCTTTCTGGGTGGGCTTATTGTAATAAGGGGTCACCAGCAAACAGGCATCCGCACCCGCCTGCATGGCGCATCGGGTCAGTGTAATGGCCTCAGTTGTGGAGTTAGCCCCGGTACCCGCAATAATGGGAATGCGTTCATTCGCCATTTCCACGGTACGCCGAATGACTTCACAGTGCTCTTTTTCATCCAGAGTCGCCGACTCACCGGTGGTACCCATGGATACAATCGCACTGGTGCCATTTTCAATGTGAAATTCAACCAGCTGACTCAGGCTGTCGAAGTCGACGGATCCATCAGGGTGCATGGGTGTTACCAGCGCCACCATACTGCCACGAAACATGTTTGTTGCCTTTATGAAATTAGAATAGAAAGCCACCGGTAAAACAGGGTTACAGGCTAGCTAAATCAAGCCGGAAATAGTACTTTGTAGGGGCATTATTTACAAGGCAAACAGTGCATTAAACTAAAGGGCGCCTCTAAACACAGTTTGTGTCCTCTGCGAGCCCTTAAGAGTTCATGTTGAAACAGGTCAATTTTAAAAACAAATCACCCTCAGGCCCCATACTATCTAGAGAGGGGCAGAAATTAATATTTTCTACTGAGCCTGCTTAGGCGGAAAATTCTCAAATACGGAAAAAATCAACTGTCCGATTCTTTTCTCGGATTCTTCCGGACTCGCATCCCTGCCCGATACAGGCTTAGTGGTGGTAGAACGCCAAATCAGGCTATTGCTACTGGTCGCTACCATATCAATCATCAGGGTCCCCTCAGTAGTCTCGCGTATCTGGTTACCACTGCTAAGGCTTACACTACCCCGATTATAACGGCCAACACTCATGCCCACACCGCCGGAGATATTACTGGTACTGAGTTTTTTCTCAAAATTCACCTGATAACTGATTTTAATATCCGCCACCTCAGCCTCTAGCAGACCTTTTCGTTTAAGGTTATCTTCAATGGCTTTCACAATTCGTTTGGCAACTAATGGATTTGCGTTGCTAAAAGCCGCTGAGGGATGCGTATCCCACTGATAGGTTTTCAATATTGTAAAATCAACCGCACTGTCATAATCGTATGAACTTTTTACATTGCTACATGAAAATAAAATCAATGAAGAAAATACAAATAATATTTTTGCGAATTTATTTAACATCGGGGAAACCCTGCTGTAAGTTAAGGCGCCAAAGACGAAGCTTTGTATTGATTAAAAATAATAACGACTGAATTTCAATAATAAAATTAATCAGTGGCAAAGTCCACCTGCTTAAAAATTGAGGTATACTGACAACGAATCATAGCTTACAGATAAGCTTATTTTATTAACCCATTTGCAAGTATCACAGGCTATTCAGGAATGAAGCGTTTTTTAATTAGATCATTACTTTACCCAATCCTTTACTTATTTTTAATGTCTTTTCCAGGCATAGCATCCAGTGCTGACATTATGTCTCTGAGTGATAGAAAAGATCGCTGGGAAATTGCATTTCAGTCTAATTATCTCGAATCAAAACACATTAATTTTGATGGCGGAGCGGATGCAACAATTAATGAAGAATATAGTTTCGGGTTTGGTATCGGTTACAACTTCAACGAGCACTGGGCATTAGATTTTGATCTTAACTGGGGTGATGTTGGATTTTCAGGTAACCGTATACTCGAGGACGGAAGCGCGGACCCCATATCCGGTAACCTGTTTACAAATAACATGTTGTTTACAGGCATTTATAACTTTTCGGCCAAACGCTTTACACCTTTCGTTGGTGCAACCCTCGGCTGGACTTTTATAGACAGCAATATTCCAAACAGCCCTCCACAGAATGTTTGCTGGTGGGATCCGTGGTGGGGTTATATTTGTGGCCCGTACCAACCTACTCACACAACAACCGAATTAACCTATGGTGCAAGCGCAGGCTTTCGTTTTGATGTAAAAGATAATCTTTTTCTCAGATTTAGCGCCGCTAAGAAATGGGTAGACTTTAGCCGGGCCAGCAGCTCGACCGATTTCACTTCATATCGGTTTGATGTTGGCATAATGTTTTAATTTTCACCCTGCACTGAGCTTATAAAACATATTCTGAACTCAGTATTTTTTCCTCTTTTAAGGCTCTATAAATGTTACAAAACCTGTTTGCAACACTCGCCGTATTCTGGATAGCGCTTTTAACAGGCTCACACTTACAGGCCGGTGAAATAAACCAGTGGCCCCAGGAAATCAAAACCAGCAAAGGCGTAGTCATAGTTTACCAGCCGCAACCGGAATCCTTAAAAGACAACCAGCTTAGCGCCCGCGCTGCGGTTTCTATTGAGCTCACAAATTCTGACGAACTGGTATTCGGTGCTATCTGGTTTAACGCCCGTTTGCAGATAGACAGGGCCGAGCGTTCTGCAACCATTGCCGATGTTAAAATAACCAATGTACGTGTTCCGCAAGCGGGTGATAAAAAACTCACCCAGTTTAAAACCCTGTTAGAAACAGAAATACCTAAATGGAATTTAGAAATTTCCATGGAACAGCTATTAGCCAGCTTAAAAATTGAAGACCAGCGCATTAATGCCTCTAAGAAAATAAACACCGCCCCTCCTGAAATCATATTTATCGAAGAGCCTGCCATTTTAATTACCATCGATGGCGAACCTGCAATGCAGGATGTTCACCAACGCAGTTTAAAGCGTATTGTAAATACACCGTTTACGATAATTTTTAACCCGACTGAAAAATTATATTATTTAAATGCGGATAAAAACACCTGGTATAGCGCCAGTGAATTAACCGCTGACTGGACTGTTGCTAAAGAAGTATCCCGCGCCATTTCCGATTTAGAACCGGAGCACCACGAAGACATAACCAGCCAAACATCAAGCACTGAAAAAACCAAAAAGCCAGGCCCCGTTCCGAAAATTATTATTCGCACAAAACCCGCCGAGCTTATTTCAGCCACCGGTAAAGCCGAATTTAAACCAGTGGATGGTGTAAAAGATTTGCTTTACATGAGTAACACCGAAAGCGATGTATTGTTAGATATTAATAAACAAAAATATTACGTGTTACTCGCGGGGCGCTGGTATATCAGCAGTAAGATGCAGGGGCCGTGGAGATATGTAGCAGGCGAATCACTACCGGAATATTTTGCTACCATTCCCGAAGATTCAAATATGGGCACCGTACTATACGCGGTGCCCGGCACTGACATTGCAAAAGAGGCGGTGCTCGATGCACAAATTCCGCAAACGGCAGCTATCAGTCGAAGCCTCGCCAGTCTGCAAGTAGAGTACGACGGCGAACCTGTTTTTAAACCGATACTAAGCACCGCTTTAAGTTATGCCGTAAATAGCGCAACCCCGGTAATTAAAGTATCCGGCAGTTTATATTATGCGGTAGATAATGCGGTGTGGTTTGCGGCTACCTCAGCAACGGGTAAATGGACCATTGCCACCTCGGTGCCCGACGAGATTTACACCATTCCCGCAGACTCCCCTATGTACAATGTCACCTTTGTAAAAATTTACAAAGCCGAACCGGAAGTTATTTACGTGGGTTACACCCCGGGTTATACCTACACCTATATCTATGGCTCAACGATAGTTTATGGCACGGGTTATTATTATCCCGGCTGGTATCATCACTGGTACTATCCACGCCCGGCTACCTGGGGTTATCATGCCCGCTGGAATCCGTATATGGGCTGGGGCTTTGGCATGAGCTATAGCAGTGGTCCATTCACCTTTAGCATCGGTTATGGTGGCTGGTATCACGGTGGCTGGTGGGGGCCGCATCATCATTATTATGCGTATCGTCATGCGTATTATCACCGCTATCGCCGCGGGATTCATTCAGGTTATCGTCCGGGTAACCGACCGGCAACCCTACCCGCCAATGCCAGGCAAACTCGCCCGAGCACTCGCAATTTATATAAAAATCCGCGCAACATAGCGCGTGTCAATCCCGTGACCAAACAGGCAAAGGCACGCCCGGCAACCGATCGCGCAAATAATATTTACACTGACAGACAGGGCAACCTGCATCGTAAAACCAACGATGGCTGGCAGAACAGAAGTAATAATAGCTGGCAAAAAAACCCGCAGACTCAACGCCCTGCCCACAACTCCCGCGATGCTTATAATACGCAGCAGTTACAGCGCAGCTACCAGTCGCGCCAGCAGGGTGTGCAGCGTAACCAGCAATTTAACCGGGCAGGTGCAGGTGGCGGCAGGCGACGTTAATTAAATTACTCGATTTAGCTCCCTGAATAAATTGAGCTGAATAAATTGAGCTGGATAAATCGAGCTAGCCTTAATTGACAATTTATCGTGTATATAATGCTCTCATTTTATTTGTTCAATATAAATTATGTAGCAGCGAAAAATGACTTCGTTATACCTGCTGAGACGACTTGACTGTTTTTAATTTTATTTGTAACTGAGTTTAAATTTCTAATATGAAATTATTTTATTTATTAATCATTCTCAGTATATTTAGCTTACCTTTGTACAGTCAGAACAGTCCATCACAGTTTATTGATATGCTCGACGGGCGCTTTGATGCCTCAGATTATTTGTCTAAAAATGCCTACGGTTTTTTACCTGTGCCAATCATAATTACCGACCCGGCAGTCGAGGGTGGCCTGGGTTTAATGGGCCTTTTTTTTCATGAAACCGAAGACGAAAAAGTGAAACGCCTAAAGGCCATGAAAAATGCTGATAGTGGTGCAGCCCGCCTCTTACTTCCACCCAGCGTGTCAGTTGCTGCTCTTGCCGCAACCGGTAACAACTCATGGTTTGCGGGTGGCGGGCATATGGGCTTTTTTAAGCAGGGCCGCATTCGCTATCTCGGAGGTGGCGGTTATGGCGATGTCAATTTAGATTTTTATGGTACGGGTAATATTACCCTGCCCCGCCCGCTTGAACTTAACACCAAAGCCTCGGCCATTATGCAGACCCTTAAGTTTAAGCTGGCTTCAAGTCTGTTTTTTTTAGGTGTGGCACAGCGTTATGTCAACGCACAAATTACACCCAATTTTGCGGGAGATTTAGACGGACTGCTACCACCGGAATTTGAAAATGAATTAAAAAAATTACTGACTCAGGATATCACACTTTCAGCACTGGGATTAAATTTAGAATTCGACAACCGCGACAATATATTTTCTCCCACCGAAGGCTATCAGTATGGTATTGAACAATTCTGGTATCGTGACAGTTTTGGGAGTGACATTGATTATGATTTAACCCTGTTTAAAGGCCTGAACTACTGGCCAATATCCAGTCACTGGCGTGCAGGTTTACGACTACACAGTGAGTATGCCAGCAGTGATAATTTTTTACCTCCCTTTGCAACACCGGCAATTCAGCTCAGGGGCATTCCCGCCAAACGTTATCAGGGTGATTTTATTGGCGTGCTTGAAACCGAGTTAACCTGGCTGATTGATACGCGCTGGAGCCTGGTGGGGTTTGTGGGTGCCGGACGTGCGAGCAACAGTACTGACGCTTTTTCTGATGCGCCTAGTCGGGTTACGCGGGGTCTGGGATTTCGTTACCAGATAGCGCGGCGTTATGGTTTTGATATGGGAATTGATATCGCACGCGGACCAGAAGATACGGTTTTTTATATTACAGCGGGGTCGGCCTGGGGTGGGTAGAAATGGGTAGATAGATAAGGAAAATAAATACGGGGAATGAAGGCCGAATAAACATGACTAAGAAATCAAAAAATCGTCTGTCCATAAAAACTAAGTTTATTAACCCATGCTAGCTGGCAAACTCCTTTTGATCTTTTGACCAATTTATATATTATGTAAACAGAACTTAATAATTATCAGCGAGAACAAAAAAATGAATCAGTCACTCGTCATTACCGCCATCGGCGAAGACCGCCCGGGCATTGTTAATGAACTCACCGAAGTTTTGCTGAACGCCAGTTTAAATGTTGAAGACAGTCGCATGAGTGTACTCGGTGGCGAATTTGTGGTGATGCTACTGGTGACCGGAAGTGGGGCTTCAGTTGATTCCATTAAACAGCAGAAAGAAGCACTGGCAAGCTCACTCAATTTAAATTTGCTAATTAAACCCACCACCCGCCGTAACACCAGTGACAAGCACCTAAGTTACCACATTAGTGTCGAAGGCATGGATAACCCGGGCATTGTGCACAAACTCGCGCACTATCTTTCCCAGCACAGTATCAATATTGTGAACATGCAAACCGAAAGTGGCCATGCACCGCATACTGGCACCCCGATATTTACGGTGAATATGCAGGTGGATATTCCCAACGAGCTTGACCTTGCACAACTCGAAAATGATTTCAGCGCATTGTGTGATGAATTAAGTATGGATGCGGAATTTAAACCCGCCAGTTAATTCATTTGAAATATTAATACCGAGTAAAATTATGCCCGTTACCTTAAATAAAAAAGTGCCCGCCTTTTGTGCACAAGCAACAGGCGAGCAGACAATATGCCTGAAAGATTTTAAAGGCCACAATGTGGTCATTTATTTCTACCCCAAAGACAATACGCCGGGCTGCACCCAGGAAGGGCAGGATTTTCGCGATAACTATGCAAAATTCAAGCGTGCCAAAACCGTCGTGCTCGGTGTATCCCGAGATTCGGTTCGCGTGCACACCAACTTCAAAACTAAACACGAATTTCCATTTGAGCTTTTATCCGACCCGGATGAAACCCTCTGCAAACTATTCGATGTGATACAGCTGAAAAAAAATTATGGCCGTGAATATTTGGGCATCGTGCGTAGCACTTTTCTAATTGATTCGAAAGGCGTGCTCAGAGAGCAGTGGCTCGGGGTCAGGGTTAAGGGGCACGTGGAAGAGGTGCTGGCAGCTACTAAACAGTACAAACAACAATAAATAAGCAGCCTCAGCCTGCACCATCCCCATAAATATTTCTAAAAGCAAAATCCAAATAAGCTGTACATGCGTCTGGGCATGATGACAAAAACAACATAAATGATAATAATTATCATTGCCAACAAGCCCGGTTTAAATTAAACTGACGATATATTAAGCAGAAAATTAACCCGCACACTAATTTGAGTTATTCACCCATGTCACAGGCCACACACAGCAATGATCCCTGCTACTCTCTGGCGAAGGCCAAACCCGGCGACCTGGTGCGTGTCATCTGTGTTAATGCGGATAAGCAGCTGAAAAAACGCCTGGTGAGCATGGGGGTCAGCATTCATTCCCGCCTGCATATTATTCAACGCCGAGGCAGCGCAATTGTGGTTGGCTTTGATGCCAGTCGCATCGCTATTGGCTCCAGTATGTCTCAAAAAATTATGGTGAGTGCGGTCTAAGCCGAGCGGGTTATGAGTAAAAATTGTTGCGATACGGACCAGGCAAGCACTGATCGAAATTCCCACTACACAATTGGTTTGCTGGGCAACCCCAACTGTGGCAAGTCTACCCTGTTTAACACCCTCACCGGCTCACGCCAGAAAATCGGTAACTGGCCCGGGGTTACTATCGACCGTAAGGTGGGGCAATTTGAATACCAGGGCATTCCCTTTGATGTAGTCGACCTGCCGGGTATTTATTCCCTGGATAATAGCGCCCGCTCACTCGATGAAAAAGTCACTCGGGATTACATTCTGTCATCTGAACCGGATCTCATTGTAAATGTGCTTAATGCATCTAATCTGGAACGCAATCTCTATTTAAGTGGTCAGTTGCTGGAAATGCAGGTTCCGATGATTATTGCGCTGAACATGATGGATCTGGCAGATTCCCATGATATTGAAATAGACCAGCAGGTACTGGCGGAAAAATTCGGCTGCCCGGTAATCCCTATCACCGCACATAAAAATTTGGGCACCGAGGAGCTGATGCAAATCATGCTACAGGCTTCCCAAAAACACAGCCTTCCCAGTCAAATATTGCCCTACTCGGAAATAATCGAACAGGCGGTTAAAGATTTACTCGCTTTTCTGCCAGAAGATCACACCCATTGTGAACATATCAACTGCCGCTGGATGGCCGCCCAGGTGCTGGATGGAGACACCGGGGTTGAAGATTTCAAAACCATTGAGCCTTCTGTGCTCGAGCACGCCCGCGAGTTGCGCGAAAAAATTGAAGCGGACAGTGGTGAAGAGATTGATATTTTATTAGCCGACTGTCGCTACGGATTTGCCCGCGAAGTGACCGAGCAGGTCATTAGCCGCCCTGACGAATATCGCTACTCCATGTCAGATCGTATCGATAGCATTGTGTTAAACCGGTTTCTTGGCATTCCGATTTTTCTCAGCGTTATCTATCTCATGTTCCTTTTTACCATCAATCTGGGCGGGGCGTTTGTTGACTTTTTCGATATTGCCGCCGGCGCCATTTTTATTGATGGCTTTGGTGAAATCCTAAGCGCACTAGGGCTGCCGGACTGGCTACGGGTTTTGCTAGCCAATGGCCTCGGTGGGGGCGTTCAGGTGGTGGCCACCTTTATTCCCATTATAGGATTTTTATATCTCTTTCTGTCTTTTGTGGAAGGCTCCGGATATATGATGCGCGCGGCCTTTGTCGTGGACCGATTGATGCGCAGCCTGGGTTTACCGGGAAAAGCCTTTGTACCGCTGATTGTCGGCTTCGGCTGTAATGTACCGTCAATAATGGCGACCCGTACTCTGGAAAATCACCGGGAACGTATTATTACGGTAATGATGGCTCCCTTTATGTCCTGCGGCGCACGACTCTCAGTTTACGCCCTGTTTGCGGCGGCTTTCTTTCCCGAAGGCGGGCAGAACATTGTATTTCTACTTTATATCGTGGGAATTCTATTTGCCATCTTCACCGCTTTCATTATTAAATCGACGCTACTCCCCGGCGAAGCATCACCATTTTTAATGGACCTGCCCACCTATCACCTGCCCAAACCCCGCGATGTACTACTGCGTACCTGGTCTCGCCTGCGGGGCTTTTTACTGGATGCGGGCAAGATAATTATTTTAATGGTGTTGGTGATTAACTTTCTCAATTCCTGGGGCACCGATGGAAGTTTTGGCAACGAAGACCAGCAGGATTCCGTGCTAAGTGAAATTAGTCGCAGCATTACCCCGGCCTTTGCCCCGATGGGAATAAAAGAAGAAAACTGGCCCGCTACTGTGGGTATCTTTACCGGTGTGCTCGCCAAAGAAGTGGTTGTTGGCACCCTGGATGCCATTTACTCACAACTTGATCAACCCCAGCAAGAAACGGGTGAAGACAAGACCTACTCCCTCAGTGATTCCCTCAACAAAGCCCTTCTGACCATCCCTGCAAATCTCAGGGATGTTTTAAACAACCTGAGCGACCCACTGGGTTTCAATGTACTAGAAAGTGGTGCGGACCAAGATGCTGCTGCAGATCAACAGGGTGTAGATACCGCCACATTTGGTGCCATGGTGAAACGCTTTGATGGGCAGATTGGAGCATTTGCCTACCTGCTCTTTATTCTGCTCTATACCCCTTGCGTTGCTGCAACCGCTGCAATTTACCGTGAAGCTGGTCGCCGCTGGATGGCTTTTGCCCTGGCCTGGAGCACGGGCATGGCCTGGTCTGCTGCCACCCTGTTTTACCAGCTGGCTAAATTTGAACAACATCCCATGAGTTCACTGGTCTGGTCAGCGGCCATCATCGGTACTGTCAGCCTGGTACTGCTTTATATGCGCAGAATGGGCAAAGCCAATCACCAGCTAAGCGAGGCCTGATATGATTTTGACTGAAATCAGAGATTATCTGAAAACCCATAACCAGGCATCTTTACGTGATATCGCCCTGCAATTCAGCATGGAACAGGAAGCACTCCGACCCATTCTTGAGCAATGGATCGATAAGGGCAAGATCATCAAACTTCCCCAGGGCACTGCATGTGGTGGTGGTTGTAACAGCTGTGAGCCTGAAACCATTGAAATCTTTCAATGGGTAGACTAGTTTGCCTGTTTAATAATTTGCCTCATTAAAAGACAGTCCGTCTTTGAGAAAATACTATTCACTATTTGCCGAAGCTACGCCCACTTAAGTTAGAGGGTACATCAATCATCATTAATTCAACCCTTAAATTTCTTTGCCCTGCACGACAATTCCAGGTAAATCACACCTTCAATACTTATCTTAAAAAATTAGACACACCTATATAACACTAAATTTATAGTGTTTTGTGCTTTAAATTAGCCTTTATCGCAATAGCAAATAAACTTGCATATCTACATGAGAATTATTTGCATTTAGATTTAGATTAGATATAATGCTTCCACATTAAATATTCACGACCCTGAAACACATCAGGCAGATTCATCTGGAGATTAACGAACATGACTTTACGAAAGAGTTTAATTTTGGCTTCTATCACAGCCGCATTTACCGCCGGCACTGCATCGGCGACTGATCTGGATAGCCTGCAAAAAGAGATTGATATTCTAAAAGCTGAAAACCAGCAAATTTTAGAAAGCCTGGACAGCAAGGACGAAGCCTCTACCAGCGGCCATGGCGGCTCGGGAAAAACCACTATAGGTGGCTATGGTGAACTGCATTACAACAACCTTTCTTCAGATACTGAAGACAAAAAAGAAATTGATTTTCATCGTTTCGTATTATTTTTCGGTCACGAGTTTAATGACAATATTCGCTTTTTCTCAGAGCTTGAACTGGAGCACTCTATTGCCGGTGAGAAAAAAAATGGTGAAATTGAACTTGAACAGGCCTACATTGAATTTGATACCAGTGATACCGCCAGCATTAAAGCCGGTGTGTTTCTTATTCCTATTGGCAACATTAATGAAACCCATGAGCCCCCCACTTTCTATGGGGTAGAGCGCAACCCGATTGAAAAAAATATTATCCCCGCGACCTGGTGGGAAGCCGGTGCCATGTACTCGGCCAACTTTGATAGTGGTATAAGTTACAATCTGGCGGTTCACTCGGGGCTATTCAGTACAGAAGGTAATGTACGCGGAGGAAGACAGAAAGTTTCCAATGCTCCAGCAGATTCATTCGCCTATACCGCACGTATTAAATACACCGGCGTAACAGGTCTGGAGCTCGCTGCTACCGCACAGTATCAAAGTGATTTCTCCCAGGGCACGGGCACCGTTGGAGATGCTGAAGATGGCACCTTACTTGAAGCGAACGCGGCCTACACCATTGGTGGTTTAAAGCTCAGCGCACTTTATGCAAGCTGGGATATAAACTTTAACGGTGGAACAACAACAGGAAAAGATTCTCAAAATGGCTCGGTTATTGAAGCTTCTTATCGTTTCAATAGCAAATGGGGCGTATTTACCCGCCAGAATAACTGGACCAATGATGATGGCGCCAACGATAAAGCGCAAACCGATTTTGGTTTTAACTACTGGCCCCATGAAGATGTTGTGTTGAAAGCTGACTACCAGTCACAGAATGAAGATGCAGGTAACTTCGATGGATTTAATCTTGGCCTGGGTTATCAGTTTTAATAGAGGTTTTGTTACTGCTAAAGGCTATACTTAACCTTTATCAAAGCACAGCAAAGAAATATAGCAAAACATAAACTGCAAAATTGGGAAGCACTTAAGGTGCTTCCCTTTTGTGCGTTTATCCATTAACTATTTTAGCGATCACTGACATTAGTCACTGGCATTAACAGAAACACCTGATAAAATTCAAACATGATTTATAAAGTAATATTGTTATTATTAATAACCGCCTGCACTAACCTTTACGCCAAAGGTATCTACCAGCAGCCGGATGAATTTATTGCCCAGGCTTTTAACGGTGAACCACCGCCACCCACTGTCATCTGGATTAAGGGTGAGTTGAAACAGCAAATTGAAAAAATATTACAACATAAAAATAAATACCGCCGTGCGCGTTACTGGCAAAAAGCTCAACGCAGTGTGTGGGTGCTAAAAGAGGTGGGCAAGACAGAACCGATTACGGTTGGCATTATTATTGATGATAATGAAATTAGCCAGCTGAAAGTTCTGCAGTTCAGGGAAAGTCGTGGCTGGGAAGTTCGCTACCCTTTTTTTACCCAACAGTTTAAACACGTTTCTCTGAAAGAAGATAACGACTTAAGCGAATCCATCGATGGAATTTCCGGTGCTACCCTTTCCGTGCGAGCACTGCGAAAACTGGCGCGAATTGCTTTACTCTTAAATAAAACAATTCATCAGGACGCATCTAAATGAGCCGACGCAAAAAACCTTTTGCCTTTTTTTTATGGCATAGACGAATCGGTCTGGCCGCACTCATATTTACATTAATACTCGCCGTCACCGGCATTATGTTGAACCATACCGAAGAATTAAAACTGGATGAAAGTACAGTTCAATCCAGTTTAATTCTCAACTGGTACGGTATAAACCCCGAGGGTTCACCGCTTAATTTCAATGCGGGAAGTCACTGGGTCAGTCAGTGGAATGATCAATTGTTTTTTAATGGCCGCAGCCTCTACACCCACAAAGAAAAAATTCAGGGTATTGTAAAAATCGATAACATGATTGCCATTGCTCTGCAAAATTTTGTTTTGCTCATTGATGACAAAGGGGAAATAATTGAATTGTTACCAACCGGGCTGACCTCAGCTGTTAAAAACATCAGCAGCCTGCATCATAAAATCATCCTGCTCGACACACAAAACAATGCTTATATCTCTGATGCTGATTTCACTCTATGGCACAAAACAAATGAACGTGTGAATAACTGGTCAGGCACTGAAAAGTTATCTGCTGATAAAATTGAAATACTTAAACAGGCTTTTCGCGGACAGGGGTTAACCGTTGAAAGAGTGATTCTTGATTTACATTCCGGGCGTATTTTTAATGCCCGCTGGGGCATTTACATCATGGATGCCAGTGCGATTATAATGATGCTGCTGGCACTGAGCGGCCTGTGGATCTGGTGGTCACGCAAGCTTAAAATGCGCAGCAAAAAACATTATCAAAAACACCATTAAACGATATTTTTATCTGAATTTTCTGCTAATACATCTTCTGGCCAGGCAGTAATTACCGCCTGTATTAACGCCGCCAGAGGAATGGCAAAGAACACGCCCCAGACTCCCCACAAAGCCCCGAAAACCAGAACCGCAATTATGATAGCCGCCGGATGCATATCCACTGCTTCTGAAAACAGTAACGGTACCAACAGGTTACCATCTAAAAACTGTACGATGATATAGGCCAGCATGACATATAAAAACTCATAACCCAGACCAAACTGAAAGTAGGCGACCAAAGCGACTGGTATAGTCACGGCAATTGCACCTACATAGGGAATAATAACCGAGAGCCCGACAAACAGACAAAGTAGCGCCGCATATTGCAAACCGAGAATTTTTAGTGGAATAAACGCTGCAATACCCACAACCACAATTTCCAGTAATTTACCGCGTATATAACTACCTATTTTTTTATCGACATCTTTCCAGACTTTAGTTGCCAGGCCACCTTCTTTGGGTAAGAAATGACTTAGCCATTTTAAAATACTTTCCTTATCTTTCAAAAAGAAAAACACCAGCAAAGGCACAACAACTATATAAACAAGTACGGTAAATAAATTAACCACAGAAGAAAGTGAGCGGGAAACAACCAGTTGCCCAGCAGCTGCAATTTCATTATTTATAAGAGACACAAATTCCTGAATTTGTGTCTCCGAAATAAACGGGTAATCCTGTGGCAAACTGATCAGTAAACTTTGTCCCTGGGTCAGCATATTCGGCACTTCAAGAAAAAACTGAGTCAGCTGTTTTGAAATTAAAGGAGACAGGCCGAGCATTAAAACAAGTAGCAAAACAACAAAACCCACTACAACTATGCTAACCGCTAATAAATGGGGAATTTTAAATCGACATAATTTACGAACCACTCCCTCAAGCACATAGGCAATAACCACCGCGGCGATCACTGGGGTCAGCACATTACCCATCAGAGCAATCAGCGTGAATCCGAAAATCAGCATCAGCGCAAGGATCACAGCCTGCGGATCTGAAAAGTGTCGGTTATACCACTCCTGTAAAACCTCAATCACTTTGTTTCACCTGCCAGGGTTTCGTCAATGGCAATTTTAAATTTATTTTCAAATAACATTTCTAGCTCATCAATGACATCTTTTGCTGCTTTACCCTGCATCATATGCTGCATCATAAATTCAGAGGTTTCATTTAATAACTCTTTCTGGGACACCATTGGATAGTTCTTCTTCAGGCGTTTAATTGCACTAACCACACTTTCTTCTTGCGGGCGTACTATTCCAAGGGGCTCAGTTATTTTTGATGCGGGCTCAGGTGCTCGGGATTTTAGAAACTCGGCAAATTCAAATAATGTATTCTGATCTTTTTCGGGTAGATCTTCGAAGATAGATGCCAGAGTCTGGGGTGAAGGTTTCAATTTTGATCTCCTGAATATTAAAGATGTTTTGATCAGGCCTGATAATTATAAACTGGCTAAAAGTGACCAGAATCTAAACTTACTTACTGATGCATCCTCAATGATTATTGTAACAGGAAAGTGGTGCAGGGTTTAGTCCCCCAGGTTCTGGTAACTGCACTGCGCTTTCTGATAAATATTAAAGCCACAGTCACCAGAAAAACTATGTCGGGTGAGACTGACAATACTGTTTAGCAAACTCAAGCAGCTCTTCCATTGCGCGCACTTTAAATTTGTGACGCTGATGTACAAATGAGAACGGGCGTTCCAGAGGTGGATCCAGAGGAATAGCCTTCAGTGTATTCAGTTTGATTTCTTTCTGCACCGTTGATTGGGACATAATGGATATCCCCATACCCGCTTCAACTGCACTTTTAATGGATTCCGGACTACCCAGCTCTAGACAGATACTAGGCTCTTCTTTAATGCCGGTTTCCTGCAAATATTCAGCAATAACTTCACGAGTACCTGAACCTTCTTCACGGCAGATAAAAGGATGGGATACAATCGACTTTGCTTCAATCACTTTCAAATCGGCCAGTGCATGATTCGGTGGCACAATCGCCACCAGCTGATCCATCCTGCAAACATCAACCTGTAAATTTTTATTACTGACCGATGCTTCAACGATACCCAAATCAATAATATTATTTTCCACCATTGAAACAATACCGTCGGTGTTAGAGACTTTCAGTCGAATATTCACTTCCGGATTTTTGGCTTTAAAGTCACCCAGTAAAAATGGCAACATGTATTCTGCAATAGTTGTGCTGGCTCCCAGAGTCACCACACCGCTTACATCGCCGGTCATTTCCCGAATCGCATTTTCCATTTCATCATAAAGCTCAAAAATCCGTCCGGAAAAACTATAGACGCGCTGTCCCGCTTCCGTAAGACTTACGCGGTTGTGGGTTCGGTCAAATAATCGGGTATTAAAATATTCCTCAAGCTGGCGAATTTGAAATGTAACCGCCGGTTGCGTCATATGTAGAGCATCCGCTGCTTTGGTAAAATTCAGTAGCCTGGCTACCGTATGAAATACTTTTAGTCGTCGATCTGCCATAACATTTACTTATACGGACTCTAAGGAGGCGTTATAGTACCAAGCAATTAGCCATATGCAAAGATTATGTTGTCATATATCGATTGAATAGTGATTATGATGATGCATAAATATACAAATCGATGCAAATCTACTATAAAATCAGACAATAACTTTAATAAAAAAAGTGAATCACCATGATTTTAAACAGCCTCAATTTTAAGCAATTCATATGTAAAATCGCTATAGTCGGCTCAATAACATTCATATACGGCCCGATCAGTATTGCAGGCATATACAAGTGGACTGATGCAGAGGGCAATGTTCACTACGGGCAGCAGCGCCCGGCAGGGACTTCTTCTGAAAAAATGCAGGTTCCCCAGCACGCACCGGTAAATAAATCGAGTTATAAGCGCCCGGGACAAAAAAGTGCTGACGAAAAAACAGATAAAGCTCCCGCCAACACAGCCGATAAAAAACCCGGTGAGCCAGAAGAGGAAAAAGAAACCAAAGCTGAAAAGAAGCAACGTTTAGCCGACTGTGAAAAAGTGCGAAAAAACCTGGCGACAATGAAATCTAACAGTCGCATACGCAGCAAAGATAAAGACGGCAATATTCGCTATCTTTCAGATGAAGAAAAGCAGGCCCGTATGAACAAAAGCAAAAAAACACTGGATAAGCATTGTAAATAATTCTAAATCCGTTAAAACATTTAAACTGCTTAATATTACTAATTGAAATAACTGTTCAAATCAAACCTTAAACTGCATTACCAGTACCTGTAGCTCATTAGATAAACGCGCCAGGTTTTCACTGGCCAGCGCCGTTTGTTGGGAGCGCTCAGTTGTTTGAGATGCGATTTCATTGATATTAATAACATTGCGATTTATTTCTTCCGAAGCAGCACCCTGTTGTTCGGCAGCACTGGCAATTTGTAAATTCATATCGGTAATGTTATTGACCGCCTGATTTATTGTATTCAAAGATTCCCCAGCCAGTGCAGCAGTACTCACACTATCATGGGTTTTATTACTGCTGTTTTCCATAACACTCACAGCTTCCTCAGTACCCTGTTGCAGTTTCTGAATCATGGTTTGAATTTCTTCAGTAGACTGTTGAGTACGGCTGGCAAGAGTGCGCACTTCATCCGCAACAACTGCAAATCCCCTGCCCTGCTCTCCGGCACGTGCCGCTTCAATTGCTGCATTTAGTGCAAGCAGGTTGGTTTGCTCTGCAATGCCACGAATCACATCCAGTACACTGCCAATATTTTTAGATTCGGTTTCCAACTGGCCTATGACATCCGAAGACTGACCGATATCCTGAGCAAGGCCATTAATCGAAGCAATGACTCGGTTAACCACCTGCTGGCCTTCATCTGTAGTACTGTTGGCATTACGAGCAGATTCAGCAGCATGCGCCGCATTACTGGCGACCTCCTGTACGGTGGCTGTCATTTCGTTCATGGCGGTTGCCAGCTGATCGGTTTCGGTTTGCTGCTGCAAAATACCTGCTGAAGTTTCCTGAGTAATCACCGACATTTCACTGGCGGATGAACTCAACTGACTGGATGACTCCACTACCTGCTGGATAATCTGGCGAATTTTTTCTGCAAACTGATTAAATGCTTCGGACAGTTGAGAAACTTCATCTTTACCCTCTTCGTTTAACCGCCGAGTTAAATCCCCTTCTCCCTGCGCAATATCAAACATTGCACTTACCGCGTCCTTAAGCGGGCGAGTAATTCCACTGCCAATAATCCAGGCAATAAACAGGCCACCAAATATGGCAACCAGCCCAAGTACTAGCATAATATTTTGAATACGGGCAATAGCAGCGAGATACTCACTACGATCTAAGGCAATTTCAATAACCCCGATAGCATTTCCTGAAAAATCTTTTACATCATGTAGAAGCACCGCATACTCACCACTTTCTGTAACCGCATAATGCACAACCGGCTCACCATTTAATGCGGTTTGCTTATCCGCATCACTGCTAAGTGAGTGGCTATGGGTACTACCAAAGGTGGTAAATTTACTGTCACGCTTTATGTACAGGCTGATATCATTATCATGCTCTTTTTTAAACTGATCAAAAAACGCCTGCCCAAAAGACATGCCAAATTCAATAGACCCCTTATGATTACCGTTTACGCTGATGGGGGCAATTCCCCTGATCCCCAGGCCCGCCACACCTTTTTCCAGGCCATCAATCAATGTTTTTTTACTATTGGTTTCCAGCACTGTTCTACGAAAGGAAGATAAATCATCACCAAATTTTGCCGGTTTATGTGCGCGTAAAAATGATGTAGCCGGTGGCGAATGAAACTGAAACTGACGTACTGCAAATTTGCTTTTTAAATCCTTAAATAAAGGCACTGTCCAGGCGGCCAGCGCATCCCTGTTTCCCTCTGCAAACTCATTTTGTGCCTGCGGTGTTGATGCCACTATAAGGCTCATGGCCTTAGCCAGCTGGCCTTTGGCATTAATTGCATCATTTGCACTTTTATAGGCAGTATAAAGCTCACGGGATTCCGCCTGCTCTACCACACTGGTGACCTGTTGGATAATCACCGGAACGAAAATACCGATAACCAGTAAAATGACCAGTGCAAAACCGGCTCCCAGACGAAAATGGATACTAAAATTACGCAGCATAACTGACCTTTAGCTCTTTATTTTTGTTAAAGAAAAATAATATATAGCCTAATAATAGACTGATTGCAGATAAAAATAGCGGCAAATACAAAAATATCTTTAGCGATAAGCGATCTAATATTTTGGGTTACGGCTTATCCACATAGTTAACGGTAGGGGTGAAATTATTAAAAATATTTATATCAGCTGCAGATTTTCACCGAGCATGATTTTTAACATTCATAAGTTCAGACACGCTTGAGAATCTAAAAAGGTTTTATCAATGTAAAATAATCATTAAAATTTTATACGATCGATATTTTGTGAAAACTCAAGGTACTTAATATTATCATTTGATAACTTGGAATGAGGGAGGTATCTGGCTTTAAAAATAGAGTATTCGGCACATAAACAGCACAATGTTTAATTTCAAACACCCAGCAAGACTAATGGGATGCATTCTATTTTGGCTGCAAAATCATTAATGCTAAATCATACCTAGCACTGCAAAAGTACTTTGAGCTGTTCCGGTTGATGCTGCAAATCTTCAATCGTATATCTATCAAGCACATTTAAAAAAGCTTCACCGGCCTGGTCCAAAATAGACTTTAACTGACAATTGGGCTTTATCGGACAGGGAGAAGGGGAGTTGCAATCAACCACTTCGAGGCGAGCCTCCATGCTTCGCACCACATCACCAATACGAATTTCCGCCGCCGCCATCTGCAGGCTAATGCCCCCATTTTTACCGCGAGTTGTACTTATATAATTTAAAAGGCCGAGCTTATGCACCACTTTCACCAGATGGTTACGGGGAATTTTAAAGTGCTCGGCAATTTTTGTAATGGTTACCCGCTGATCATTTTCCGGTAAGGAGAGATAAATGAGAACGCGCAAACTATAGTCTGTGTAATGAGTTAATTGCATATGATCACTATAACTTAAGCACGCTGATAAGGTAAATACACATTTACACTAGATAGCTATGCATCCGTATCCTCAGCCGTACTAATTAAGAATGGGTCGCTATAAATATTGGCCATTGCCATGCCACTCATAAAGAGTGTTTTCTTAAGGCTATTAACAATAGCCGCATCACCGCAAAGGTAAGCCTTCCACTGAATGGGCTCTACGGCGATATCTAAAATATGTTGTTGCAGTGACCTGTCACGCTCTTGATCGCTGTTATTATCAGCTTCAAGCACATTGGTATAATACTTAAACTGACTGTATGTTTTAGCCATATCCAGCAGGGTTTGATGAAGATACAAATCTTCTTGGCGCCTTGCCCCATGAATTAAATGTATTTCACCCTTATGACCCTGGGCAATGGCATCACGTGCAATACCAATTAACGGTGCCAATCCTGTACCGGTTCCCGCCAGAAGCAATTTTTGCTCAGCATCCCCTGGCACATAAAAACAATCACCAGTGGCTGCCTGTATTTTTAGCTCATCACCGATTTGAATTTCATCATGTAACCAGCTACTCAGTTTGCCATTCGGGATGCGTCGGATATGCAACTCAAGAAAGTCATCTAGCTGGGCAACACTGGCGAGTGAATAGCTTCGTGCCAACTTATCGGTTTTCCATATATTGATAAACTGCCCGGCCCTGTACACAAAGTTCGACTGGGGCTTTAAGCGCAGACGCAAAACATCTTCGCTTAACAATGTATGCTCAGCAACCGTCGCCGGGCATTGCAAATCCACATCGTTTGCCGCAACCACATGCAAGGGTGAGGTTGGCTGGCAACAGCAGGCCAGAAAATAGCCCTGTGCCTTGAGTGTATCCTTAAGCCCTGCCTGGGCGGCCACGGGTATTTCACCCTCAACCGCCTGCATCATACAGCTTTGGCAGACCCCAGCCTGACAGCTGTTGGGAATATCATAATTTTTATCCAGCAACACGGACAGAACACTCTGCCCTTCTTCCAGCTCAATTTGCCTGTTATCAAAAATAATATGTGTCATACGCTATACCCAAACATTTAATCTACTTCAAAGAGCTATTTGTTTAATACGTCATCACGAACGCTATTAGCAATATCCGCTACTTCCTGAATATCCTCAGCGGCAACACCCAGCTCCTGCAACGTTGCACCCAGCAGTTCAACAATGGCATCAACATGGCTGTCGTTTAAACCGCGAGCAACTAAATGCTTATGGCCTTCACGCATATCTTTACCGGTGTAATTGTTCGGACCACCAAATACCATGGTTAAAAAGCCTTTCTGCTTATTAATCTGCTGCTCCATATCTACGCCATCAAAATACTCATTCACTCGACCATCGGTCAAAACCTTGCGGTAAAAAATATCAACTGCTGCGTCTACTGCGGCTTCTCCACCAATGCGTTCATATAAACTGCTCATAAAAATTTCCTCTAAAGATGTATTTGATATATATTAAAATACACGACTATACTTAAGATATATTTTAAATGCAACTTATAAGCTAATATTTATAGTTAAGTAACATTAAATCCTCATTATCCGTAAATTAGTCATGGGATATATGGAGTTAAGTGCCAAACAACAGTAAGTCCACATCTCATAATTGGGGAATCTAAAGATGTTAAAACAAATACGCCTATTTCTGGCCATTGAGCCGGATTCAGTCAGTATTGCAGAAAAAATAGTTGCCAGCCTTGGCGGCCTAATTGGGATTGCTTTAATTAGTCTGATCAGCTTCCAGGTCACCGGCGCTAGCGGATCTGCACTAATAGTGCCGTCAATGGGCGCATCGGCGGTGCTGGTGTTTGCAGTTCCCCATGGCAAACTGTCACAGCCCTGGGCACTGATTGGGGGCAACCTTATTTCAGCGGTGGTTGGTGTGACCTGCTTCAAACTGGTACCAGATACATTTCTAGCGGCGGGACTGGCCGTTGGACTGGCCATTGGTGTTATGCATCTATTTGGCTGCATTCATCCCCCCGGGGGCGCAACTGCATTGGCAGCGGTTATTGGCGGACCGGCCATTCACAACCTGGGTTATGGGTATGTGTTAACGCCCATCTTATTAAATGTCAGTATTATTTTTATGGTGGCAATTGTGTTTAATAATTTTTTCCCATGGCGGCGTTACCCCAGCGCGGCAATGATGCGCTTTACCGATCAGAAAAAGCAAAAGGCATCACAATATGAAACCAACGATGCTAATCTGGTCGATAAACAGGCCATCGAAAAAGCCGTTGCAGATATGGATTTAGTAATGGATGTGACCACCGAAGATTTACAGCGGGTAATCAAATTAAGTTTACAACACGCTAAACACCAACAGCTATCAACCCAACAGATATTACTCAACCATTTTTACACAAACGGCCTGCATGGCCCGCAATGGTCTGTGCGACGCGTTATAGATGAATCGGTTTCAGATGATCCGAAAAAAGATATGGTAATTTTTCGAGTGGTTGAAGGCGAGCGTTTTAATACCGCAGACAGTTGCACACGAGAAGAGTTTGCACGCTGGTCTGCACGGGAAGTATTTCCTAATACCCATGATTGATGGTCCGGATGACGCTAATTATTAAACGTAAGACTTGATCATGCAAACTTTAACTTTAAATTCAGCGCATATAGGCATAACCCTCTTCTTTTTGTAACCTTACAATTTCCGCATCCGCCATTGGCACCATTGTTACAAAGCCGTGAATATCCCTGGCTTTGTAATTCATTAATTTTGCCGCAGCTTTGCACATTCGAAACTCAATGGTAGTGCCGATGGTTAAACTGTTTGCACGAATCATTTGCTCTTTATATTTTGATAACTGATCAATTGCAAAAAAAGGAATCGCTTCGCCATGAATAATAATAACAATTGAACTATCAAACATTTCTGAATCATATAACTTAAAAAGATAACTTGCTCTGTCTAAAATATTATCGAGTTTTTTCGGATCTGAAGTTGTTAAATCATACAGTAATTTCTGTGGTTGATAATTTATTGCAAGATTTTTCGCATGTCCCCAGGGAGGCGTTACACTACTTTCAGAAATATCAGCAGCGATAGCAGAAAAACTGCCCATAAAAACAAAATAAAAAATCAGACTGATTACTCTATACTTAAACATAATATTTCTCAGGGCTATATAACAATTGCCCACGAGAATAAAAGTCAATTGATTAAAAGTCCAGACAAACCTGTCTGAAGTTAAAAACACCTGACAAAAAAACTTAATACACCAGATAGGTAAATTGTGAAGCCGATAGTCCTACCCCACCCAACAGTAACAGGCTAGCCTTAACCAGTGGCTGTTCAAGAATAGGCTGAAATGCACCTTTACGTAGTTCGCTGATATTTTCAATCAGCTCATCAATCTGGGTTAGGGTGGGTTTATCATCCAGTGAAACATTTCCACCTACGGTGAGTTTATCCATGTTTAAAATATCTATAAATTCACCGCGCACATTTTCTGCTTTCTGACGTAATTTAATTGCCGTATATAATGCGATGGCAATTAAACTGCTGGTAATAATAGCCAGGCTTTGCGGAAAGCCCCAGTCATCAAAATAATTGATTCGTGAAAAAAGCATTAAGATTATAATGATAAACGGATAGAAAATCAGTTTCCCCACTTCCCCGGTACGTTCCGCAATGATATGTAGTTTCAGCCAGTAGATAGCATATTGACGAGGAATATTTAATTCTTCCACCAGCTTTTCAACACCGGTATCACCCCAGTTGTAACTATTTTCAGTTAATCCCTTAATCCAGGCAATGCAAAGGCGTGTAGCATCTACCATATAAAAAAGTACAAACAACATGCCAAGTAAACTCAGAACAGTGATAACTGAATCGACGATCTGAGTAAAAGTGCCGCGCAATGGCGGCGCTTCTAGACCAAACAGGGTAAAAACAATACTAATGAAAGCCTGAAAAATTAATACTATCGTACAGGCCCGTAAAAAACGATTGCGTTGCGAACCATATTCACCATAAGTTTTCCAAAATTCCTGTATAGGCACTTTAGTGTTTAGAGTAGCACTGTCGATTTTTTGTTGCTCCAAATCTGAGTCCCACTGATTTATTTTTGCCACTGGTACATATTTATAAATTACACCAAACCAGATTCCAAGCACGCCCCCCCAAATGAATAACATCACATAAATATACTCATAGGCTATAGTAAAAGGCAGGGTTGCAACCAGCACCGCAGAAACCAGTAACATAATAACAATTAGATAAATCCAGTCTTTTTTTACATGCGGAATATGAAAGGAAATTGTTGCCATAGAGAGAGGCACACCCTTATCATTTCTTGTATTATCAATGTGACTAAACAACAGATAACGATGACCAATTTCCAGATAATTACTATCCAGTGCGCGCTTGGAAATACACACAAAATAAATACTCAGTATAAACGTCATACTATTAATAATTTCTGTCGGCCAAATACTAACCCCCGCCAACATAATAAACGGTTCTTCATGATTGGATGAGCACCAGACGCCAATTCCTGATACGATAATCAGCACCATAAGCCCACCCGCCAGCCAGTACAATTGATAACGTGCCCGCGCATTTAACTGTCCAAGAGCGAGCAAAGCCAATAGTAAAACAGCAATAACAAGTGCCAGGGCCGGTTCCTTATCCTGTTTATTGACTCTCGGATGCAAAGCACATTGCAATGGAGGTTCACACTCGTTCGGGATATGACTATGTACTAAGGATTCACTGGTGGATACCCTTAAAGCTGGCTCATCTTTTGCGTCTTTGGGTGACAGGGGTACGGCTCCATTACGACCCACTTCAAAGAGCAGTGGCCGTAAACCTATCGGCATGTTAACCATTACATTAAAAAAGTTATTTATAGATTTATCTTTGTCGACATGTTCCACCACTTGTTGTGTTTCTGGATAAGCGTGATCATGATCTGGTTTTTTTTCGGCTAACTCCTTTTGGTGAAGATATTCATTAGATAATTTTAAGGCCAGACCAGCCGAATAATACACAGAAGTTTGATAACCATCCCTGAAAGGTGGCGTACTACCCTGCAACCTGTCTGTCAGTTTCAAACCAAAACTTGACGCTATAACCATATTGCGCGCCCAGCCATACTCACTCGGATGTAGAAATTGTGCATCAAGATCAGTCGTGAAAAAAGTCACCCCCATTAATCTGGAACGCAGTGCATGTAGTATTAATAATTTATCGTAGACATCACTACCCAGCACACCAATGGCACGAATACCTTTGCCATTAAACTTTCTGAAGTCTTTATCCATCTGCACAATTTCATCAGCAATACGCCGTAAATAATCAAATTGCCCGGCCCCGATTGGACGGCGAACTGACTCAGCTGTGCTGGGTGGTGCATCATTTTTTTTAGTTGCAGAAGATTTCAAGCTCGATAAACCAATATCCGCGATACTACCCGGCGCAACTCCGTCAATGCCGCGTAAATAAGTAAATGCGTGGATATGTTCCTTACAACTATGCGTATCCCTCTCATCTTCATAGTCACAAAATTTTTCAGCAAAAGAGACGGGTAAGGCTCGACCAAAACTGGTATCCAGCTCGGACAACAAAATCACATGGGAGTGCACATCATCAATGCCACGAAATTTTAGCTCATCGGTTAACTCTGACATTAATCTGTCATCGCTGTGAATCGTGCGATTAAACGTTAAGCAAAATTGACCCGCAATGCACTTTGAAACTGCAAAACGATTTTCCAGGCATGTCTGACTATTATTTTCGCAGGCATTTGGATCTGCGTATAAACGATCATTTGCAACCGTCGCATTGGGTGACAATATATGCAGCCCCGCCACCCCTGAATCATATAGTGCCTGTACCTGTTTTGAGTGGGTAGCATCACCTTGATTGACCGCATTTTTAATAAGCGCACTCAAGCCACCTGAACCCGCAGGACCCAAAATTGCTAGCCGCAATTTTTTGCGAGTATCCCGATCATCAGACAGAGTATCTATCAACTCCATAAAATGTTCATAGGGAGTTTTGCTGTAGTAGAAAGCATCTAACCACAATAATAAGACTTTTTTTGCAGAAGATGATTTACCCGCTTCCTGTTGATACCATTCATAGGGAAGAATCATTGGCTCATGGGAAGGATCTTTATCGGGCATCTCACCCACCTGAATATGCCCTGCATCTTCAGGCACATAACCGGCTTTTGAAAGTGCTGAAACCAGCGCGTAACGATTACGTCGTCGCCGTTCCTCTGCATCGGATATGGCTTCAGTTGATACCATCACTCCCAGCACTAATAACTCTGCCTGAGAATCATCACTAAAGTACTCGGACATATTACCGAGTAGTTTATTGTCACCAAAACTCTTAATGGCTACCTTTTTATCATCTTTGTTGCGCGCATAAATTACCCGAAAGGGGTCCTGCCACAAACGGGCGGAGATAGAATTTAAACTGCTTGAGGAAATTGCCGGGGGATTTTTAGACTGGGGTCGCGCAGTCTTCAGTGGGTCACTGCTCCAGATATAGGAGCCGAATGACGCAAAGGCTAGAAACATCGCAAAAGAATAACTGGGTAAACCGTGATTCGTTAGTGCCATAGACTCCATCCATTAGCAAATGTATCTGGCTAGGATAGAAGTTATGTGCTGAAAAGTCCAGAAATACTCAGGTATTAAAAGTTGGTTAAAAACCATCCTGAAATAAATATTCTTAAGTATAGCTGCGATCAGTAACTCACAATTTTCACGTCGCCACTTTGTGAGATATAACTCACGCCTACATTAAGGCTATATTTTTATCGTTAAAAATACATAAGGTAATTTAACTTCATCTCGCTTACATCAAACAATTCGTATTGTGTTTTTACATAATCAAAGCGCATGGCATGATCTTTTAACAAATTAAACTGCACCCCCAGATTTAATTTTTGAATATCGCCCTGCTCACCGGAAACCTGCTGGAGCAACTGATAATTGGCCTCAGCCTGGCCTGAAAAATCACCCGCAGAAAACGACCATAGGCCACCAAAATCTGCACCCAGATACAACCCATGATTCTTATATAATTCAGTTGCATAATCAAACTGACCTGTAGCGAGTGCATAGACGAGTGTGTTTTTTAATTCTGCACCATATCCAATAGAAAATTGACTTTCAAATTTTAATGCTTGTTCACTTACATTAATATCCCTTTGTTTTAGTTTAAAGGATATTTTTCTGGATATAGGTTTAGCCCAGGGCTTTACCGGCACAATAGACTGCAAAGAAAAGATGTTTAAATTTTGCAGCTTTAGTTTTTCCTGCTGCTGATACCAGCGTAACTCTGTTTGCAGAGCACGGATTGAAGCACCATCAATAAAACCTTTGGCTACATCCAGTAAATCATGAAATGCGGGGCGAATACCTATTTCATAAAATCTTTCACTGTTACTTCCAACAACTTCACGCTCGCCGGCGGATAAATTCCAGCGCGCGGTTTTATGGGACACCTCGGGTGGTATTCCTTCGAAATTAAATGCGATGTCTTCTGGCTTAACTGATAAATTACTTCTGGCACTTAAAATATCCAGCTGCAACGTTTCCTGTGATGATGTTAATGTTTTATTCTGATTTAATAATTCATCCGCCAGTTGAAAAATTTGCGCCTGCTGATTAATAGAAAAAGACTCAACTCTAACATTAATGCTTTGCTCGGCATTTGAAACATCCGTCAAAGAAATCGCTGCCTGTGTTGCCGCCTCTCCCATCTGCTCCACCATTTGTGAAATTTTATGATGCGTTGATGGCCGATAGAATCGATCATTAATTAAACCGGATTTTTCAACGTCACGAACAGTATCAACGGGTATGGCATATAATGGATAGGCATCAATACTCATATTTATATTTTCCCGCGCCACATCTAACAGGGCCAACAAACGATACGAACAGTTTTCTCGAAAGAAAAAATAATCAAAAGTGGTGGTTCGAACTTCCCATAAATGGCGCAGCAACTGATCAATTTCCTGCTGATTCAAGTTAAGCTGATATTCCCAGATATCACGCTGCTCAATATCACTGTATCTTTGTAACGTATTATAATATTCCTGCAAATAAAATTTCCCCTGATAACCACCAAAAATTCCATTCCATGAATACACCAGCATATTGTCTGACTCATCATAAGAAGCGGCATAACTTAAGGTGTAACTGAGCAAATGATTTTTATCTGTCCGGTCAAATCGAATAAAGGTGTGGCCAAACATAGATGCGGGATTGTCCAGATACATACTGGGAAACAGCAAGGTGACCTGATCCGTGTGAAACTTTTCTTTCCAGATGTTGAATTTCGCGCAATCAATTTCAGGCAAAGCTACGGCAAAATTTAATTTTGAATTTAGCCAGTGATAACGTGCTGGGAATAAACAGCGAGGATGTGCAGAGGTTTTAAAGCTGAAGAAACCGCGTAAATTCGCTTCTAATTCTGCCTGTGGATTATGCGCACCGTTCGGTGCCAGAAAAAAGTCGACATCATCAACCTGACTTTGCCGTGGGCCCAGTAGCCTACTTTTATAATGCAGGAGATTCAGCCAGGCTTTCTGTTTACCCAGTTGCATATGCCTGGCACGATCAATTACATCATCAAGCGATGTTACATTTACGCCTGCAAATGATAAAACTGGGAAAGAAAAGACACTAAACAGCAATAATACCCCGATTCGCAGCAAATACTTATACACCCGACCCCAATAGTTTTGTAAAATCACCTGCAATTCTTCATGTCCTGATTAATATATTTTAATTATTCGGCATTTTAACCATTTACACGGAAACCTCCATGCGCGTATCAAAATTTCCACTCTCAACCCTTAAAGAAACACCCGCCGATGCTGAAATTATCAGTCACCAGTTAATGTTACGTGCGGGACTGGTACGCCGCCTGGCATCGGGCCTGTACACCTGGCTACCTCTGGGCATCCGCGTTCTACGCAAAGTTGAGAACATCGTGCGCGATGAAATGCAAAAAGTCGATGCGCTGGAAGTACTCATGCCGGGGGTACAGCCCGCTGAATTATGGCAGGAGTCTGGCCGCTGGGATGAATATGGGCCGGAGCTGCTACGGTTAAACGATCGCCACAACCGTGAATTCTGTCTTGGCCCAACCCACGAAGAAATTATTACCGACATGGCTCGCCGTGAATTATCCAGTTATAAACAGTTACCCATCACCTGGTATCAGATTCAGGCTAAATTCCGTGATGAAATTCGCCCGCGCTTCGGGGTGATGCGCTCTCGCGAATTTATTATGAAAGATGCCTATTCCTTTCATATAGATCAGCAATCACTACAACAAACCTACGATGCCATGCACCAGGCCTATACCAATATTTTCTCCCGTTTCGGGCTGGATTTTAGACCCGTAATGGCCGACTCAGGTTCCATCGGTGGCTCCGGCTCACACGAATTTCATGTGCTGGCGGATTCTGGTGAAGATGCCATCGCCTTTTCCAGCGAGTCTAACTATGCAGCGAACATTGAAAAAGCCACGGCCCTACCTCCGCAGGGTGAGCGTGCGGCAGCCAGTGAAGAAAAATCTACCGTTGCAACACCGGACAAACATAGCATTCAAGAGGTCAGTGAATTTTTAAACATCGATGCAAAACAATGCGTAAAAACCTTGCTGGTTGATGGCGCAGAAGAAAACTCGGTTGTAGCACTGGTACTGCGCGGCGACCATGATCTCAATGAAATTAAAGCCGAACAGTTAGAGCAGGTAGCATCGCCGTTAAACTTTGCCAGCGAAGCACAGGTGAAAGCAACCGCTGGTTGTGCTCCGGGTTCGGTGGGTCCGGATTTAAACATTACCGTGATTGCCGACCATAGCGCCGCCCATGCAGCCAACTTTGTTTGCGGTGCTAATGAAGATGGAAAACATTTGCAGGGTGTGAACTGGGGGCGCGATCTTGCAGAACCTGTGATTGCTGACCTGCGTAATGTGCTTGCAGGCGACAACAGCCCGGACGGTAAAGGCACACTTTCCATTGTACGCGGAATTGAAGTGGGACATATTTTTCAGCTGGGTAATAAGTACAGTGAAAAATTACAGGCATCGGTGCTCGATGAAAACGGCGCAAAAAAAATTATGACCATGGGCTGTTACGGTATTGGCATCACCCGCGTGGTTGCCGCCGCCATTGAACAGAACAATGATGACAATGGCATTATCTGGCCACAAAATATTGCCCCGTTTGATGTGGCACTGGCCCCCATAAATATGCAAAAATCTGAACGGTTAAAAGATGCTGCAGAGAAACTTTACAAAGATCTCAGCGATGCAGGACTGGAAGTATTATTCTTTGACGCGAAAGATCGCTTAGGTTCGATGCTGGCAAATATTGAACTGATTGGTATCCCCCACCGTTTAGTTTTGGGTGAGCGCGGGCTGGATGATGCTAAAATAGAATATAAGGGCCGTACTGACGAGGATAAGCAAGATGTTGCGCTAGACGGGATTGTTGAGTTTTTGCTTAAGAAAAAAACATAAATGAAACCGCAAATAAACGCAAATAAACGCAAATGTTTTTCTGTGTGCCTACGGCACACAGAACTTATAACAGCTTTTTCTTTTATTTGCGCTTATTTGCGTTTATTTGCATTTTCTTTTAAAAAAATATCATTTTTCTGCTTTTTTATAATTTCATTAATATTCAACCTTGCTCAAGCCTCAGCAGAACCTGTAGACCCAGAACTTCGCAAGCGTTTAATCTCCGCCATTAACCACTCCAATAGTTTCGATGATCGCTTTCATGCGGAAGTCTGGTTACTTGATATGGCAACCCGTCTTGAAATTCGTATTAAAGACTATGACACCCGCTTAATGCTGTTACGCAGTATTCACCGCGAAGCCAGCCGGGTTGAATTGCCACCGGAATTAATCATTGCACTGATCGATATTGAAAGTCGCTTCGACCACTACGCAATTTCCCGCTCTGGCGCACAGGGACTAATGCAGGTTATGCCATTCTGGTTAAAGGAAATTGGCCATCCGCAGGATAATTTAATGGATGTGGATACCAATCTACGCATGGGCTGTACTATTTTAAGATATTATATGGACATGGAAAAAGGCAATATTCGCCGGGCACTAGCACGTTATAACGGCAGTCTGGGTTCGTGGGTTTATCCTGATAAAGTGATGGGTGTATTAAATAAATACTGGTACAGAAGTTAATGCCAAACACATCCATCAATCACTGACTCACAGAACGGTTCAAACAAAAAGAGTTTTTGAATATATTAATAAGTGCCGCAAAAGTTCGTGCGCCCAAAAATACGACTATTTTTAGACAGGACTATAACTGAAAAAACTAATTACTGCTTTTAGAAAGTTCTGTAAAAAGTTTTCAGTCGTGGGGAAAATGGTCGCGAAGTCATATTATATTGAGTGCGAAGTGGCTAGTCATGCACGCTAACCACCGCCCACTTATTTGCGCATGATCTATATCCAGCTGAAGGCTATACAATATGTATATAAAAACCTGTTCGGTTAGTGATTAATTTGAAATCAGATTAATAAACTAAACAATACGGGTATAAAAATACAGGGATGTATCTTTATTTTTTTAATGAATTAAAATCAATGCTCAACAGGTGGTGCAACTCTCATCACTTCTTCCACTGTAGTCAAGCCCGCAGCTACTTTCATAGCGCCACTTAATCGCAGGGGCCGCATGCCTTCTTTCATGGCCTGTTTTTTCAAATTAGCCATATTGACATCTTCTACCACCAGTTCTTTAATCGCATCACTAAAAGTAAACATTTCATACAAACCCATGCGTCCCATAAAGCCAGTATTTCTACATTCCAGACAGCCCACAGGTTTAAATATTTTTACCGGTTTAGCAGGCTTCCAGGGTTTCACCAGTGTATTCCAGATGGTGTCATCTATTTCGGATTCCTGCTTACAGTGTGGGCATAAAACTCTCACTAGTCGCTGTGCCATAATGCCTAAAATAGTTGACTGAATTAAATAACTCGGCACGCCCACTTCCATTAAGCGGGTGACTGCAGATGGCGCATCATTTGTGTGCAGGGTTGATACTACAAGATGGCCGGTGAGTGCTGCCTGAATTGCAATGTCTGCGGTTTCCCTGTCACGAATTTCACCAATCATAATTATGTCAGGATCCTGACGTAATAAGGTACGCACACCGGTCGAAAAATCCAGACCAATATTATGCTGCACCTGCATCTGATTAAAACTGCCTTCCACCAACTCTATCGGATCTTCCACCGTACACACATTAACTTCAGGTTTCGCGAGTTGCTTAAGGCTGGTATAAAGTGTGGTGGTTTTTCCAGAGCCTGTTGGGCCTGTCACCAGAATAATGCCATTGGGTCTGGAAATCATAGATTGCCAGCGCTCATCATCCGACTGACTGAAGCCCAGTTCACGGAAATTTTTCACCAGCACTTCTGGATCAAAAATACGCATTACCAGTTTTTCGCCAAAGGCGGTGGGCATAGTGGATAAGCGTAATTCAATTTCAATGCCATCCGGTGTGCGGGTTTTTAATCGACCATCCTGCGGACGGCGCTTTTCTGCCACATCCATTCGGCCTAATATTTTTATGCGACTGGATACCGCCGCCATTACCGTTGCCGGTACCTGATAGACCTGATGCATGACACCATCAATTCTAAAGCGCACATTGCCCTGTTCACGGCGAGGTTCAAGGTGTATATCACTGGCGCGCTGATCAAACGCATATTGTAATAACCAGTCAACAATATTGACTACATGCTGATCGTTGGCATCGAGTTTTCCCGCACGGCCTAACTGCATCAGGCTTTCAAGATTACCAATTTCATTACCCTTGCCCTCGGACTCAGACTCAGCTTTGTTAACTGATTTAGAAACTGTAAAAAACTCTAATAGATAACGGGAAATATCGTCCGGGTTAGAAATAACCCGCTTGAATTCTTTATTATTGATGCGTGAAAGCTCATGTTCCCATTCTTTCACAAATGGTTCAGCAGTCGCTATGGTAATAAATTTATCATCAACTGAAATGGGGAGAATATTAAAGCGTGCAGCATATGCATAGGACATAACGGCAGTGATTTTTGTCACTTCAATTTTTAACGGGTCAATGCGGTGATAAGGCATATCCACTTTTTCAGCCAGCCAGGTCGTCAGCACCTCTAAAGACAACAGGCTATGCCCATTGCGTTGATCAATCCACTGGCGCTCTGCAATCACGCAGATCGGATTTTTTTCCTGATATTCTTTACCCCCCGACAGAGTGCGCAGCATATGTGCATTTTCAGAAGACACCATGCCGTCTTCTTCAAGCCATTTAAGAACCTCATGTACGTCTAGCTTTTTTTCACTCTGGTTGATGACTGCATTCATGACACTTTGCCGATTCGTTATTTCGTAAGCAGACAGGGCGAGCTAAAATGTCTGTAATAGAAAGTTTATTCAAAAGCCCTTACTAAGTATAGCAACTCAAAAAAACAGGGCTCGCAATTGCGAGCCCTGTTAATAAAGATAATGGAGATTTGTTATCTGGCTTATTGAGCTAGAAAAGCTTCATCCGAAGCCTCAGTTGCCCCTACAGACCAGGCACCACGTGTTTTGGCATGATCGATAGCAGCATCGATATCTGTGCTGGATGCATTGCGATCAATATCAAAAACCTGACCCGGATAAATTAAGTCAGCATCTTTAATCTGGCTACGGTTAGCTTTAAATATTAAAGGCCATTGGTAAGGGTTTGCATAAATGCTGTCTTTTGCAGAGATGTTCCACAGGTTATCGCCACCAACAACTTCGTAAGAGTTTTCACCCTCTGTCATGGCCGCACCCTGATTTGACGAAGCATCATCTTCACTAGCAGTCGATCCGCCAATTGCACCACTGGCTTTCAATCGGGCTTCCTGCTCTTTAGCCTGCTTCATTGCATTCTCAGCCTGACGTTGAGCTTTGTTGGCAAGTTTGATGGCTGTTTCATCATCACCATCAGCTAATGCTTTTTCAGCTTTCTTAATCAGCTTGGCAGTATCACGCCATTCAGCGCCCATTTTCTTAGCTTGTGCATTTGCTGATTTTGCATCTGCAATTGCCTGCTCAGCAGTTATGCCATCAGAAGCACCCTCATCAGGGGTTGATGCACAACCAGCAACCAGACCTAACACTAGCATCATGATAAAAAACGGCTTGAAAATGTGGTTAAATTTCATCTTAAACGTCTCCGTGGACTTTTATTTTATAGTTAGTTAGGGGAAATTAGCAATGACACCGCGAAGTGTCAAGCAAATCCCCCAAATAGGTAAGTTTTCATTCACCGG